>TARA_R110001583_G_scaffold24563_2_pt1 | contig 236071 bp, 203 predicted proteins | sample TARA_R110001583 | Tara Oceans TARA_R110001583 (sample SAMEA4398432) | marine metagenome | biome: Polar Biome; feature: [MES] marine water layer (ENVO:01000295) within the mesopelagic zone...; material: water (ENVO:00002006), including particulate matter (ENVO:01000060) such...
TTTTCCAAGATTTCACTCAATGATTCGTGATGTATCCCTGTCGGCGATTGTCGCCGGCTTCGTCGCGGTGCTGGTCGGCTATACCAGTTCCGCGGTTCTGATCTTCCAGGCCGCCGACGCCCTCGGTGCGAGTCAGGCCGAAATCGGGTCCTGGATGGGCGCGCTGGGCATCGGCATGGGCCTGAGTTCAATCGCGCTGACCCTGCGCTATCGCGTCCCTGTACTGACGGCGTGGAGTACGCCGGGCGCCGCAATGCTGATCACGGCCGCTGCCGGCGTGCCGATGAACGAAGCGATCGGCGCCTTCCTGGTCTGTGCCGCGCTCATCACGGTGGCGGGGTTCAGCGGCCTGTTCGAGCGCCTGATGGGCCGCATCCCGATCTCGCTGGCAGCAGGCATGCTGGCCGGCGTGTTGCTGCGCTTCGGGCTGGATGTGTTCGTGGCGATGAAGACGGAGTTCATGCTGGTGTTTCCGATGTTCTGCGTCTATCTCGCCGGACGCCGCTTTGCCGCGCGCTACGCCGTCCCCCTCGCGCTGCTGGTGGGCATCGGCATTGCCTCCACCCAGGGCTTGCTGCATGTCGAAGCGCTCGAGCTTGCGCTGGCGCGCCCGGTATTCACCATGCCGGCCTTCTCTTTCAGCGCCCTGATCGGCATCGCGCTACCCCTTTTCGTCGTCACCATGGCCTCGCAGAACGTGCCGGGCGTGACCGTCATCAAGGCCTCGGGTTACACCGTGCCGGTGTCGCCGGTGATCGGATGGACCGGCGTCACAACGCTCCTGCTTGCACCCTTCGGTGCCTACGCGCTCAACCTCGCGGCGATCACCGCCGCCATCTGCATGGGTCGGGAAGCCCACCCCGACCCGGCCCGGCGCTATGTCGCCGCCCTGTCGGCGGGCGTTGTCTATCTGGTTCTTGGGGTTTTCGGTGCGACCGTGGGTGCGCTGTTTACCGCCTTTCCGAAAGAGCTGGTGCTCGGCATTGCGGGCCTTGCCCTGCTCGGCACCATCGGCAACGGCATGGCGATGGCGCTGCGCGATGACAACGAACGCGAACCCGCCCTAGTCACCTTTCTGGTCACCGCCTCGGGCGTGTCACTGCTCGGCGTGGGATCGGCCTTCTGGGGCATCGTGGCCGGTACGATCGCGCTGCTGGTGCTGCGCAGCGGCGCCACGCGCAGCAAGCAGGCCTGACACCGACAGGCGCGCGGACAACCAGCGCCAGCCTGCCTCCAGGGCGCTGGCTGCCGGCGCCGACAGCGGCTCACCCAGTTCGAAGGACTCACCCCGCAGCGCAAACACGAAAGCGGGCGGCGGCGCCCTGCCCTCAATGCGCTCGAACACCGCAAGCAGGGCCGCCGGCGACAGGGAATGACTGAGCAGCGGCGCAGCCGAATCAGCCTCAATCGGGCGCAGTTCGAACGCCTGCCCCAGACCGACGGCCGCATCGATGAACAGCACCGCCGCTGCATCGCGCAGGTCCAGCGCGTGCTCGATCTGCAGCTGATACTCGGCCAGCAGTTTCACCCCGGGCGGCGACGCCTGTTCGATGCGCGCACCCAGTTGCGGGCCGAGTGCATCATCGCCACGGGCATCGTTGCCGATCGCGAACACCACCAGCCCGGGGATGGTGCTCAATCGCGCACCACGCGGTCGAACACCTCACCGTCGGCGCCCGCCAGTTCGACCACCAGCGGCATCTGGCCCAGCGCATGGGTGGCACACGACAGGCAGGGGTCGAAGGCGCGGATGGCCACCTCGATATGGTTGAGCAGGCCCTCGGTCAGCTTGCGCCCGGACAGGTAACGCTTGGCGACCTCGCGCACCGCAGTGTTCATGGCCTGGTTGTTGTGGGTGGTGGACACGATGAGATTGCACATCGTCACCAGGTCGTCGTCGCCCACCTGGTAATGGTGGATGAGCGTTCCGCGCGGTGCTTCGATGATGCCCACGCCCTCGTGGCCGCGCGTGCCCTTTGTCATCAGCTCGCCCGCAGTGCAGTCCGGGTCGTCGAGCAGGTCACGGATGACTTCTGCCGCATGCAGCATCTCGATCATCCGCGCCCAGTGATAGGCCAGCGGCGCGTGGATGACGTCACCCTTGCCATGGTCAATGAACTCCCGCCGCTCGACCTCAGCCAGTGGCGAAGGGATGAAATCGCAGTTCTGCACCCGCGCCAGCGGCCCCACCTTGTACCAGCCCAGGTCGGGGCCACGCTCGATGAGATAGGGAAACTTCATGTAGCTCCAGGACTTCACATCTTCCTGCAGCACCTGGTGATAGTCCTGATCCGGCACCTGATCGCGGATGATCCTGCCGTCGCCATCGCGGAAACGCAGCACCCCGTCGTAGAGATCCATCGCGCCATCGCTGCGAACCAGGCTGGCCAGCCCGGAGCGGAAGGTCCCGAAGACGTCGTACAGACCGGGGTCGGCACGGTGCAGGCGCTTGACCAACTCGACCGCAGCCTGGCTCCACGCCACCATCTGGTCGGCGTCGGCACGCAGCATATCGCGGTCGGCCAGCGACAGATGACGGTTCATGCCACCCGGTACGGCGCCGGTGCCATGAATGCGCTTCCCGGCCGTGGCGCGGATGACCTCCTGTCCGAACTTGCGCAGCAGCACGCCCTGGCGTGCAACCTCAGGATAGGCGCCTGCCACACCGACGATATTGCGTTTTCCGACCTCGGCATCGAAACCGAACAACATGTCCGGCGACGACAGGTGAAAGAAGTGCAGCGCGTGCGATTGCAGAATCTGGCCATAGTGCATCAGCCGTCTGAGCTGCACGGCGGTCTGCGTCGGCGGCACCGCACCCACCACATGATCGAGCGCCTTCGACGCCGCCAGGTGATGGCTGACCGGGCAGATGCCGCACAGGCGCTGCACCATGACCGGCACTTCCCAGTACGGGCGGCCCAGAATGAAGACCTCGAAGCCACGAAATTCGACGATGTGCAGCCTTGCCTCGCAGATCTGATCATCGTCGTCGATCAGGAGCGTCACGCGACCATGGCCCTCGACCCGGGACACCGGATCGATCGCAACCTTGCGCAGTTTCTCGCGTCCCGCGGCAGTTTCCAGTTCGGCAGTCATTGGCGCCTCAGTCGAAATGCATCATCGGATACGACAGCCGTGGCGTGCGCCCGGCGATCAGATCCGTCAGAAACTTCCAGATCGCCTCGCCCGAAGGCGGGCAACCGGGGATGAAATAGTCGATCCGCACCAGCTCGTGAATCGGCCTCACCTTGTCGAGCAGCAAGGGCAGTTCGGGATCGTTCGGCACCCCGCCTTCGCCCAGACCCTCGCGCGACATGTAGACCTCGCGCAGGCAGGCTTCGAGATCGAGGTGATTGCGCTGTGCAGGCAGGCCACCGTTGATCGCGCACGCGCCAACGGCAATCAGCGTCTTGCAGTTGCGCCGGAACTCGCGCAGCACGTGCACGTTTTCGGCATTGCACACACCGCCCTCGATGAGGCCGATATCGCACGGACCGCAGTGCTTGATGTCGGTCAGCGGCGAGCGGTCGAATTCGGCCAGCTCGACCAGCTCGAACAGGTGCTCGTCGATGTCGAGAAAGGACATGTGGCAGCCAAAACAGCCTGCAAGCGAGGTGGTCGCAACGCGAACCTTGGGGCGCGGCGCATTCATTTTCCGTCCTCCATGGCCACGATGTGAATGGGCTTCTCGTCGTAAGTGCGGTCGCCGATCGCCTTGGCGAAACCGACACGCTTCTTCAGGATCACGCCCACCGGACAGATGTTGGCCGCCAGGTCATCAGCTGCAAGGTCGGTGTCGCCCAGCCGGCCCGACTCGGCATTGACCACCAGATGCTTGTTGATGCCACGGTTGGTCAGCGCGAAGACGTTCTTGCCATCGACATCGCGACTGGCCCGCACACACAGCTCACAGAAAATGCAGCGGTTGAAGTCGAGCAGCACGTCGGGGTGCGAGGCATCGACCGGTCGCTCGGGAAAGAAATGCGCGAAGCGCTCGCCGGTCATCTCCAGATCGTAGGCCAGCGCCTGCAGCTGGCAGTTGCCGCTCTTCTCGCACGAGGGACAGAAGTGGTTGCCCTCGACGAAGAGCATCTGCAGCAGCGCACGCCGCTCGCCGTTGATCTCCGGCGTGTTGCTCTCGACCTCCATCCCTTCCTTGGCCGGCATCGCACAGGACGAGACATGGCGCCCGGCCACCTTGACGATGCACAGCTTGCACGACCCATGCGGCGGGAAGTCAGGGTGCCAGCACAGATGCGGAATGTAGTGCCCCGCAGTACGGGCCGCCTGCAAAATGGTCTGTCCATCCTCGAACATGACCGGACGACCGTCAAACAGAAACTGCTTGCTCATCGCGCTGTCCTCAATGTCAGGCTGTCTGATCCGATCCCTCGGAACTGATGTGTGCTGCAGCGTCATCGCGACCGCTGGCACGCCGGGCCGCAGCCAGTGCGGCATCGAGATCGAAGGCAGGCTCGAAATCCAGAGACTGCAATCGGCGTTCGTAGGCGGGGCGGAACTTGAGCAGGGTGTCAATCACCGGGTTGGGCGCGGCCGAGCCGAGCCCGCAATGACTCGCGTTCTTCAGCAGGCGGTCGATCCACTCGATATCGGCGAGGTCGGTCTTTGCGCCCCGCCCGTCCGCGAGCTTCTTCATCGCCTTTTTCAGCAGCGCCGTACCCACCCGGCACGGGGTGCAGAATCCGCAGCTCTCGTGGGCGAAGAAGTCGACGAAGTTGCGCGCCACCTCGAACAGGTCGCGACTCGAATCGAACACCATGAAGGCACCGGCGGTGGGCACATCCTCGAATGCGATGCGGCGGTGAAACTCGTAACTTGCGAGCGTGATCCCCGCAGCGCCGCCCACCTGCACGGCCTGGATGTCGGACGCACCGCAATCCTCCAGCACGCGCTCGATCGGTACACCGAAGGGGTACTCATAGATGCCGGGATGCGCGCAGTCGCCGGAGATCGACAGGAGTTTGGTACCGGTGGATTGTGCGGTGCCGGTCGCTGCAAACGCCTCACCGCCGCCGAGCGCGATCAGGCAGGTCTTGGCAAGCGTCTCGACGTTGTTCACCACCGTCGGTCGTCCAAGGTAACCGTGCGTCACCGGAAACGGTGGCCGGATACGCGGCGTGCCACGCTTGCCCTCCAGCGACTCGAGCAAGGCGGTTTCCTCGCCACAGACATAGGCGCCGGCACCGAGATGGATGTCGATGTCGAAATCGAAACCGGCAACGCCCTGTATGCCGCGACCGAGAAGATTCTCCGCCCGGCGCAGATCGAGCGCCTCGCGCAGCGGCTCCAGCAGATAGCGGTACTCGCCGCGCAGATAGATGAAGCCCTGCCGCGCGCCCACCGCCCACGCCGCAAGCGTCATGCCTTCGAACACGACATCGGCCATGCGGGTCAGCAGCACCCGGTCCTTGAAGGTGCCGGGCTCGCCCTCGTCAGCATTGCAGACCACCACCTTCTCTGGCGCGGCTGCGTCGCGGCAGGCCATCCATTTCACCGCCGTGGTAAAGCCCGCCCCACCCCGACCGCGCAGGTTGGAAAGCTGCATCTGCTCCATCCAGCCATCGCGCCCGAGAGCGACCGCCGCACGCAGCGCTGCGCCGGGCGCCATTTCCAGTTTGAGCAAGGCATCGGTGCGATGGATGTTGTCGTCGACACGGAAAAACTCGGGTGGCCACGACGACAGGGGCGCCTCGCGCCGGATGAGCTCCGCAATCTGGTTGATGCGCTGATGCGACAGACGGGTCAGCGGCACGCCATTGACCAGCAGTGCCGGGCCCTGGTCGCCCATGCCGATGCAGGAGGTGGTCTCCACACTGACGAGGCCATCTTCCGACACCCGCCCGGGCTCAACCCACAACTTGCTGCACAGCGAGGCCATGAGCTCTGCCGAGCCCTGCATGCGTTCGGTGATGTTGTCGGCAAACAGCAGATGAAAGCGTCCGACCGGGCGCTTGTGCAGGAAGTGATAGAAACCGGCAACGCCCTCGACCCTGGACCGCGGGATGGAGAGCTCAGCCGCGATCAGCGTAAGCACCTCCGGAGACAGCCAGCGTGTTTCGTCCTGCACATCGATCAGGATCTGCAGCAGACGCGTGGCGTCTCCACCATGCTTGCTGACGATGCGAGGAACGAGAACTGCGGGAACTTCGTGGGAGGTCATGTTTGCCAGGCTCCACTGCAAGAGCACGGCCCATTATAGTCCCGCGGCGTTCGCGGAAAAAAATCAAATCGGCATGTGATGTCGACCAGGGCACGACCGCAGCCATGTTTTCATGGTGCACGACGCGGGCGGTGCCCACCCCCCGATTGAATGGACCGCCCTTCGGCCTTCGACCCCGCCCGAAGTCCGGCAAGACACACGGCCAGCGCTCACACGCTCGCGTCTGCGCGCCCCGGTCGGGCGCAATGCAGACCAACAGGAAGCCGCCGCATCAGCACGCCATGGGGAGAACCCGCATCCACTTCCCGGTTCGCACGAGGGCGCCATGAAATTTCTTGATCGAGCTGCCACGACAAGGGCATTCCGTCGTCGAACAGCGCCCCGACAATGGCGTAAACCCCGCTAAAACACTGGCTTTTCGGGTCGAAACCCGACAAAAACACCACTACATGTAGTGTAAATTTAGCGCTTGACGCACAAGAGAAAATCTTAAACAACTGTTTTTATTCGTTTTTATTTTTTTGCGAAATCAACATTTAGGCGCTATGCTTCGGCTTGTTCCAATCCATACCAAGGCAGATCAAGAAGATCATGAGCGCGACCACTCAGAACACTGTCAAAGCCGATGCCAGCACGCTTGAAATGCAGGAAATTTCGGGCGAAGTCCTGATCGAAAAATATGCCAAGGGCGATGAGCAGACCGTCCACGCGGTCCGTCAGCGCGTTGCCCGTGCACTTGCCGCGATCGAGGCTGAAGACAAGCGCGCTCACTGGGAGGCAAAGTTCCTCGAGGCTCAGGAAAAAGGCTTCGTGCCCGCAGGCCGCATCAACAGCGCCGCCGGCACCACCCTCGCCGCCACCCTGATCAACTGTTTCGTTCAGCCGGTGGGCGACTCCGTCACCGAATCCGTCGATGGCCGTCCCGGCATCTACACCGCCCTCGCCCAGGCCGCAGAGACCATGCGCCGCGGTGGCGGTGTTGGCTACGATTTCTCGTCCATCCGCCCCAAGGGCGCGCTGGTCAAGGGCACGGCCTCGAACGCCTCGGGCCCGGTGTCCTACATGCGCGTGTTCGACCGCTCGTGCGAAACCGTCGAGTCTGCCGGTGCGCGTCGCGGCGCCCAGATGGGCGTGCTGCGCTGCGACCATCCGGACATCGAGGAATTCATCCACGCCAAGGACAAGGGCGACCTCACCAATTTCAACATCTCGGTCGGTGTGACCGACGCCTTCATGAAGGCAGTGGAAAGCGACGGCGACATCGAACTGGTGCACAAGGCCGAGCCGACGCAGGAACTCAAGGACGCAGGTGCCTATCAGCTCGACGACGGCAACTGGGTGTACCGCAAGGTGCGCGCGCGCAGCCTGTGGGATCAGGTCATGCGTTCGACCTACGATCACGCCGAGCCTGGCATCCTCTTCCTCGACCGCATGAACCAGGACAACAACCTGTACTACTGCGAGACCATCGAGGCGACCAACCCCTGCGCCGAACAGCCGCTGCCGCCGTATGGCTGCTGCTGCCTGGGTTCGATCAACCTCACCCCCTTCGTCAAGCATCCGTTTACCGACAAGGCCGAGTTCGACTACGCCGGTTTCGGCAAGGTGGTGGACGTGTCCATCCGCATGCTCGACAACGTGCTCGAAGCCACGCACTGGCCGCTTGAGCAGCAGCGCGCAGAAGCCGACTCCAAGCGCCGCGTCGGTCTGGGCTTCACCGGCCTGGGCGACGCCCTGATCATGCTGCAGAAGCGTTACGACAGCCCCGAAGCACGCGAGGAAGGTCGCAAGATTTCCGAGTACATGCGCAACCGTGCCTATCTCGCCTCGGCCGAACTGGCCCGCGAGCGTGGTGCCTTCCCGCTGTTCAACGCCGACATGTACCTGTCCGGCGGCAACTTCGCCTCGCGCCTGCCGGCCGAGGTGAAGGACAAGATCCGCAAGCACGGCATCCGCAACTCGCATCTGCTGTCGATCGCGCCCACCGGCACCATTTCGCTGGCCTTCGCCGACAACGCATCGAACGGCATCGAGCCGCCGTTCTCCTACACCTACACCCGGCGCAAGCGCATGGCCGACGGCACCTTCAAGGAATACGCCGTCGAAGACTACGCATGGCGCCTGTACAAGCACATGGGTGGCAACGTCGACAAGCTGCCGCCCTACTTCGTCACCGCGCTCGAAATCTCAGCCCAGGCCCACAAGGACATGGTCGCCGTCGTCGCCCCCTACGTCGACACCTCGATCTCGAAGACGGTGAACGTGCCTGCCGACTACCCCTACACCGAGTTCGAGGATCTCTACCTCACCGCGTGGAAAGCCGGCCTCAAGGGCCTGGCGACCTACCGCCCGAATAACGTGCTGGGTTCGGTGCTGTCGGTCACGCCGAGCAGCGAGCAGAAGCAGCCGCACGACGTCGAGATCTCGGACGCCAACAAGCGCCTGTCGATCAAGTCGCTGCCGGCACCGGTGCTGACCAGCCTGCGCTGGCCGGGGCGTCCGGACATGCCGGATGGCAACCTGGCCTGGACCTACATGCTCAACACGCCGCAGGGTGGCTTTGCGCTCTTCGTAGGCCAGTTCGGCACCAACGGCGGCACCTTCCCCTTCGAAGTCTGGGTCAACGGTGCCGACCAGCCCCGCGGCCTTGGCGCCGTCGCCAAGACGCTGTCGATGGACATGCGCGCCAACGACCGTGGCTGGCTCAAGCTCAAGCTCGAGACCCTGTCGCGCACCGTGGGCGAGAAGTCGTTCGAGATGCCGATGCCCCCGCATGGCGAGCGCAAGCTGGTGCCGGGTGTCGTCGCCGCCTTCTCGCAGATGGTGAACTACCGCTGCGAACAGCTCGGCGCGTTTGAAACCGAGGGTCCGACGCCCGTGCTCGACACCCTGTTCAGCCTGGAAGAGCCCAAGACCGGCACGGACGGCACGCTGTCCTGGACGGTCGACATCTACAACCCGGCAACCAGCGAAGACTTCGTGCTCGGCCTCAAGGAAATCACCCTGCCGGACGGCGTCACCCGCCCCTACTCGGTGTGGCTGTCGGGCAACTACCCGCGCGCACTCGACGGCCTCACGCGCATCCTGTCGCTCGACATGCGCGTCATGGATCCGGCCTGGATCGGCATGAAGCTGCGCAAGCTGCTCGACTACCCGGAGCCGCTGGGCGACTTCATGGCCTTCGTCCCCGGCACCAAGCGTCAGCAGAACTACCCGAGCACCGTGGCCTACATCGCCCAGCTGATGATTCACCGCTACGCCATGCTCGGCGTGCTCGACGAGAAGGGCTTCCCGACCCGCGAGATGGGCATTCTCGAGACGCCGCGTGACGATAACGAGCCCAAGCTGATGCAGGGTGCACTGTGCAAGGAATGCGGCAACCACACCGTGATCCGCAAGGACGGCTGCGACTTCTGCACCGCCTGCGGCGCGGTCGGCACCTGCGGCTGATACCGCAGCCCCGCCCTCCAGTTCGTTCCGGATGCCCACTCCCGCAAGGGGGTGGGCATTTTTTCTGGGCAGACCTCTCTGCAGCGCGAGGGGCCTCTGTCAGGACCATCAGTGAGGGAACACCCCCTCGCTGTGCCCCGTCATGCCTGCCCGAGATGGGGGGAGAACAGGTGGATCAGCCTATCACCGTCGATCTGGCGCAGGCACGACCCGCGTGCTTTGACGTGTAGAGCTGCGCGTCCGCAGCCTCGATCAGTGCCTTCGAATCGAGCCCGTCGGCCGGCACGACGGTCGCGACACCAAGACTGACACTGACCACCGGTGACGCATCCGAGTCGGCATGCTCGATTGCCAGCTCACGCACCAGTTCGAGCAGCTTATCGGCAACCCGGGCCGCACCTTCGGCCCCGGTATCCGGCAGCAGGCACGCAAACTCCTCGCCGCCATAGCGGGCAATGCTGTCGTAAGGTCGTGACAGGCCGAACTTGATCTTCTGGGCGATCGAGATCAGGCACTCGTCGCCCGCATGGTGGCCATAGTGATCGTTGTAGCGCTTGAAGAAATCGACATCGAGCATGATTAGCGACAATGGCGCCCCGTTGCGCTTGCAGTGCCACCACGCTGCGCGCATGTCCTCATCGAACTTACGCCGGTTGCCAACACCGGTCAGACCGTCGCGCAAGGCGATGGAGCGCAGGATGTCGCTTTGCAGCTTCAGGGCCAGGTGGGTGCGCACCCGCGCGTTCACAATGACCGGATTGATCGGCTTGCTGATGAAATCCACGGCGCCGATCTCGAAGCCGTAGGCCTCGTCGCTCTCCTTGGTCAGGCCGGTGACGAAGATGACCGGCACCTCACTGGTACGCGAATCGGCCTTCAGGCGACGGCACACCTCGTGCCCGCTCATTCCGTCCATGACGACGTCCAGAATGACGAGATCGGGGGACTGCTTCAGGCAGAGTTCCATCGCCTGCTCGCCGGAAGTCGCCATGAAGACGTCGCAATCGAGGCGAAACAGCTCATGCAGTATGCGGATATTCGACGGCTGATCATCAACGATGAGCAGCCGGGGGCGCCGGCCCAGTCCGGACAGGCATGCATCAAGGGCAGTAGACGGATTCAAAAGTCCTCCAGCAACGAACGCAGACTCACGATCGCAGCAGCAAAATCAAGGCCCTGTACCTGTCCAACGAACACGTCGTAGCGACGCTGCTGAAGCTCGGGAGAAGGGGCGGGCAAGGCTTCCACCTGGTCAATTGCCGACAGATTGCCAGATTCGAGCGCACGAAGGATAGCCTTGAGCTTCTCACGCCACATCTCCGGGCTCAGGCCGCCTCCCGTTTCGGGGGTCGAGCACTCAGCGCAGCCGGGCTCGGGCGGGGCTGCGTCCGACAGTACTGCTGCCAGCTGTTGCGCACACTGCTGCATCAGCCGCGTCAGTTCCTTCACGGCCCGAGCGTTGAGCACTCGATCGATCGGCTCCGGGTCCGCACACCGGAGTCTTGCCTCCAGCGCCGAGGCGCGCTCGGCAAGCGCACTTGCGCCGATCGTGCCGGCGTTCCCCTTCATCGTGTGAAGCACATCGGCCGCACGCACGGCATCCCGCTGCCCAATGCGCTCCGACAGATCGGACAGCATCCTGTGCTGCTCCGGCGCAAAGCCCCGCGCCAGCCTTCGCACAAGTTCCAGATTCCCGCCAAAGCGGAGCAGGATCGAAGCCAGCGGCTCGATGACACGATCCTCCTTGTGTACAGCGGACGCGTCGTCGCCCGATCCGGACGCCGGGAGCGCCTTGCCGCCGACGAGGCTACACAGCGCCGCGACCAGTTGCTCGAGATCGATGGGCTTACCGACATGATCGTTCATGCCTGCGGCAAGGCAGGCTTCGCGGTCGGCCGGCGAAACGTTTGCCGTCATCGCCAGTATGGGCAGATCCGGGTAACGCCCGTCGGCCCGGATGCGACGGGTTGCCTCCAGTCCGTCGATATCGGGCATTTGCACATCCATGATCACGACGTCGAACGGCGGCACCTCCTCCAGCGCCTTTCTGACCCCATCCAGCCCGCACGCTGCGAGGCTCACAACGGCGCCTTCGCTACAGAGCAAGGCCTCTGCAACCTCGCGATTCAGCTCGTTGTCCTCGACGATCAGGATGCGCAAACCGGCAAGACGCTCGAATTCCCCACCCGGAGCACCCTCCTGTGCGGTCGCCGGTGCTGCGCCCGCGACCGCCCCGCGCACGGCACTGACCAGTTGCTTTGGCGTCACCGGCTTGACCAGAAGGTCCGCAAACGGCGGCAGGGAGGCCTTGCCCGCCCCCTCCAGCACCTCGCGCTCATAACCGGTAATCATGATGACCACCGGCGGTCGTTCCGCCCCCTGTTCATCGCGGATCAACTGCGCCGCACTCAGGCCATCGAGCTCAGGCATGCGCCAGTCCATCAGCACGGCATCGTAGGGCTCGCCGCAAAGGCGTGCCTCGCGCACACGATCGACGGCCTGCCTTCCGCTGCTGGCGCCCTGTACGAGCCACCCCTGCGCGCTCGCAGTACGCATCAACACGTCGACCAGCACCGGGTTGTCATCCACCACGAGTACCCGCAGCGGCGCACCCGCACGCCCCTCTCCCAGGCTCATCGGAATGTCCGCAGCGACGCCGAGCGTGATGTCGAACCAGAAGCTGCTCCCCTTCCCGAGTTCGCTCCGCACCTTGAGCTCGCCGCCCATCAGGCTCACCAGACGCCTGCAGATTCCGAGTCCGAGACCTGTTCCGCCAAAGCGTCGGGTCGTTGAAGCCTCGGCCTGATTGAAGGCCTCGAAGATGGTCTCGAGCTGGCCGGCGCTGATCCCGATCCCGGTATCGGTGACGGAAATCCGCAGGCGAGTCTCGTCGCCGCTGCGCCCGAGCTCGCTCACACTGACGACGATCTGGCCATGCTCGGTGAACTTCAACGCATTGCCGGCGAGATTGATGAGCACCTGCTGCAGACGCATGTTGTCGCCGAAGAGCACTGCGGGCAGATGCGGATCGACGTCGAACATGAGCTCGACATCCTTCTGCCCCCGGTTGCCCGAGAGCACCACACCCAGGCCGTTCATCAACTCGTCGAGTTCGAACGGATGCAGGTCGAGCTGGAGCTTGCCCGCCTCGATCTTGGAGTAGTCGAGCGCATCGTTCAGCAAGCCTAGCAGCGATGTGGCCGCAGAATGCGCCTTCTTCAGGTATTCGTGCTGACGGGGAGACAGCTCGGTCTGACGCACGAGCTGGAGCATTCCGAGCACCGCATTCATCGGCGTCCGGATCTCGTGGCTCATGTTGGCCAGGAAGGACGACTTGGCCGCGCTGGCAGCATCCGCCTCCTCCTTGGCAAGCAGCAGGCCGCGTTCGAGCGCGAGCTGGGCGGTGATGTCGCGGTTGATGCCGGTCACCCGCACGGCACGCCCGGCGGCGTCGCGCTCGACCTGCGCCCCCGCATGCAGGTAGCGGATCTGCTCGTCACCGTCGAATACGCGGAAGGTTTCGTCAAACACACCATGACCTTCGATCGCAGCGAGAAGGCTGGCTGCGACCGCATCGATATCGTCCGGGTGGACGCGAGTGCGCCAGTGATCGTAGTTGAGGCCGGTTTCCCGCAGCGAAAGCGGCTGGCCATAGAACTCGAACATGCGATCGTTCCACTGCAGCTCGTTGGTCGCAACATTCCACGACCAGATACCGAGCTCCGCGACTTCGGCCGCCATCAGCAGCTGGTCCCGCGCGGCCAGCAGTTCGCTGCGCTGCCTCTTCTGCAGTGAAATATCGGTGATGATGGCAACGAACATGCGCTCACCGCCGCGATCCATGGCGCCGATCGAGATCTGGACCGGAAACACCGAACCGTCCTTGCACTGCGCCGTCGCCTCGCGGCCGCCGCGCCCCGCACGCTGGTCCTCATCGAACCACGAACCTGCTACATGACGTCCATCCTCGGCCTTGTCATAGTCGGGGATTAGCTGGCGGACATGCTGCCCGATGGCGGCCTTCGCCGAATACCCGAACACCCGCTCTCCCGCCGGATTGACCGACTGGACAATGCCGCTGGCGTCGATGGTGACAACCGGATTGACCACGGTCGCCAGAATCGCACGCGTGGTTTCAAGACTGGCTGCAAGCTTCTGCAAGGCGGCCTTGCGCTCGGTGATATCGATGGCAATACCCAGATACCCGTTCAGCTGCCCGTCCTCGTCACGCATCGCGGTCACGACAAGCGTCACCGAAACCTGCGAGCCGTCCTTGCGGACATAGGTCCATTCGCGTGTTTCGGCGCCCTCGCTCTCGGAGTTGTGCACCAGCGCACGAAAACCCTCGACCGGACTTCCCAGCGCGGCACTCAGCTCGGCACTCCAGGCCGCCACTTCGTCCTCGAGATGGATCACCTCGGGCGTGCACTTGCCCACCATTTCGTCAGCGCTGTAGCCCAGCAGGCGCTCTGCACCGCGATTGAAGACGCGGATGACACCGTCCAGGTCCGTTGCAATGATCGACACCTCGGACGCCGATCGCAGCACCGTTCCAAGCAACAGGTTGAGCCTGCTCAACTCCGCGGTGCGCTCGGCCACCTGGCGCTCGAGGCTGGCGTTGAGTTCGAGAATGCGCGCCTCGGCAGCCTTCTGGTCCGAAATATCGCGTACCGTCTTGGACGCCCCCACGACCTGCCCATCGGCACCGAAGATGGGCGAAACCGTCACCGAGACATCAAGCATCCGGCCATCGCGACTGCGGCGACGGGTCTCGAAGTGGGGAACCCAGTCTCCGTTGCGCAAGCGCTTGAGGATGGCAGCCTCCTCGGCCAGCAGATCATCGGGCACGACGAGATCCTTCAGACTCCGCCCCAGCGCTTCCTCGGCGCTGTAACCGAACAGACGTTCCGCGCCACGATTCCAGCTTGTTACAACGCCATCGACGGACTTTCCGATGATGCCGTCGGCCGAACTGTCGACGATGGAGGCGCGCAGGGCCTGTTCGGCCGCGATCTGACTCCGCCTCTGGCGGTTGATGCTCAACACCCCGACCAGCGCCGCCAGCAGGACGCTGCCCATCGCACCCAAGAGCATGACCAGCGCAGGCGAGGCCTGGTGCAGACCACGGATGAACAAGGGCGTCGCACTGTATTCGATCTGCCATGAACGACCATAGACCTCGCGCTCCAGGATCTGGGGAAACAGTTCCCCGTCGCTCCCGGACGCCATCTGGCCGCTTTCGAAGAACTGTACCGAACGTCCGTCAGTCACGTCGCGCAACACCAGATGCGCTTTGCTGCCATCCAGATTGAGGCCGGCCAGCACCTCTTCCATCAGCAAGGGCGCGTAACTCCAGCCAAACGCTTCCTCTTCGCGGGCCTCGACGGTATCGGGTGCGGCGCCACCCCGGTAAACCGGCAACAGGATCAGGAAAGACTGCTGCGGCTGGCCCTTGGCCTGTACCAGCGTGATCGGGCCTGTCAGCCTTGTCTGGCCCGAACGGATCGCCGCAATGGCCGCTTCGCGCCGGTTGGTCTCCGATGCGATGTCCAGCCCCAGCGCAGGACGGTTGCGCTCCAGCGGTTCGATGTACTGGATCAGGAAGCGCTCGCCGACATGGGGGTTGAGTTGCCGCACCGCGAAGCCCGGCATGTCGTCGGCACGCGCCTGTTCCACAAAAAGGGCTTCGTCGCCCACCGGGACGCGGCGGATGAAGCCGAAGCCGCGGGCGCCGGGAAACTCACGGTCCACGTCGCGCGTCGTGCTGTACAGACGAAACTGCCTGCGGCTGATGCCGTGCTCGCCGGCGGTGACGATTGCCCCCCGTGCCCCGTGCAGGCCGTATTCGTACAGCCTGATACGCTCCACGACCGCATCGGCAGTATCGCGCGCCTCGGTCGCAACCGCGGTCGCGGCAAGGTCAGTGTTCCAGCGCTTGAGTTGCCATGCGCCAAGAAGGGTCACCACCAGCCCGGCCACCAGCGCCGCTCCGGCCCATTTGTTCACCTTTGCAAAACCGGAATCAGCCTTCATGCACGACATCCTTCGAACAAATCCCGAGCCCATGAAGAAGCGCCCATTCAATCTGCAAGCATCGCCTGCCCATCGCCTGCCTTCTCCGCGCTTCATCCGTCCCGGCAACCGTCATGACCTTCATGTGGCACGGGTGCACCCAGGCACATGATCACATGTCATGCCGCAAGGATACGCGTCTGCATTATCCGTAAAGTTGGCACTGTGCAAAATGGGCAGTTTCCCGCACCCGCGTGAGCCATCGGCTCCCACACAGATTTTCCCGTCCCCCGCGGACAGACTAGAATGTCGGTAACAGCCGATTCACGCCGACCCACCGGCCAGGCCACAAATACAAGCAGTCCGCGCGCCGGAAGCATGCGCTTCCGGTCTGCCCTTATCCGGAGATTACATGGCCTCACCCACTGAAACCGTCAGCATGGCGCTGTTCTGTGACTTCGAGAACGTCGCCCTCGGCGTGCGTGATGCGAACTACGATAAGTTCGACATCAAGCGAGTTCTCGAACGACTGCTGCTCAAGGGCAACATCGTTGTCAAGAAGGCCTACTGCGACTGGGATCGCTACAAAGGTTTCAAGGCCGCGATGCACGAAGCCAACTTCGAGCTCATCGAGATCCCGCATGTACGACAGTCGGGCAAGAACTCCGCCGACATCCGGCTTGTCGTCGACGCGCTCGACCTTTGCTACACCAAGGCACACGTCAACACCTTCGTCATCATCAGCGGCGACTCCGACTTCTCGCCGCTCGTCTCCAAGCTGCGCGAAAACGCCAAGCAGGTGATCGGCGTCGGCGTAAAGCAATCGACCTCCGACCTGCTGATCGCCAACTGCGACGAGTTCATCTTCTACGACGATCTCGTGCGTGAAAGCGAGCGCGCAGCACGCAAGCGCGAGGCCAGCCAGGCCCAGTCCGGCAACCGTCGCCCGCAGAACGAGGACAAGGGACGCAAGGACGACATCGAGACCCGCCGGACGCAGGCGATCGAGATCGCAGTGGAAACCTTCGAGGCCCTGCTGGCCGAGCGCGGCGACAGCGGAAAGATCTGGGCATCCATGCTCAAGGAAGCCATCAAGCGCCGCAAACCCGACTTCAGCGAGTCCTATTACGGTTTCCGTGCCTTTGGAAACCTGCTCGAAGAAGCACAGGCACGCGGCCTTCTCGAGTTCGGGCGCGACGAGAAGTCTGGCGCCTACGTCTATCGGAGCAGCACCGCGGCCGAGACCGATGTGCATGCGGAGCGTCCCGCGCGTGAGGCCGAACCCTCGCGCCGCGACCGCTCGCGACGCGGCGGACGCCGTGACGGCAGCGCACCCGGATCGGCCAGCAATGCGCCGGTCGACGAGGCGGCTGAACCCGTGGCAGAGTCGGCCCCCGAAACCGCTGCCGAAAACCAGGCGGAGCAGCACGCAACCGACGCAGCGCCCCCGCGCCGGGAAAGACCCTCGCGAAGAGGCTCGCGTCGGACCAACACCACCGGCAGCGGCGCAGCTCCCTCAGCCGAAACACCGGCAGGCGCATCTGCGCCCGCCCCCGCACCTGCCTCTGCGCCGGCCGCCCAAGCAACCGTCGTCGAAGCCCCCGCCGCAAAACCGCCTGCAGCAGTGGCCGGCGCTCCCGCAGCAGCGCCTTCACGCGCACCCGATGCAGTGAGCAGCGCGGCGGCCGAGGTGCCGCGCGTACCGAGCAATGCTAGCCCTGCCGCGCTGCGCACCAGTGAGAAGATGAAGGCAGCAGACGCCGCAATCGCCGCGGCGGCGGCCGCAAGAGCGGCACAGTCGGGTGCTCCCATGCGTGCAGTGGAACCCGCTGCACCTGTACGCGCAGTGGAACCTGCGGCACCCGTCAAAATGGCAGAACCCGCTGCGCCAGCGAAAGCAGCCGACACCGTCGCACCAGAGAAGGCGGCAGACGCGGCAGCACCTGCACCGGAAGCCAAGCCCGCCAGGACGCGCAAGCCCGCAAAAGCCCGCGCCAAGCCTGCGGAAGACAAAGCCGAAAAGCCGGCCAAGCCCGCACGCAAACCGGCGGCACGCAAGAAGAGTGCGCCCAAGAAGGATGACGCGACCGACGATACCTCGGTCTGAGCACAGCCTGTCGGGCGCAACACGCCCGGCCCCGGAACAGCCTCCCTGCACTCACGTGCAGCGAGGCTGTTTTTTCGTCAACGCAGCTCGCCAGGCGGCGTCTGTTTGTGATTGAGCGGCCGGTAGCCGTAGCGCAGCGCCAGTGCATCCGGGTCGTCGCCCATCCAGTAGGCCAGACGCAGGCGCCACATCAGCACGATGGTGCGCAACACGCCGTGCTTCTCCCAGCGCCGTCCGGAGGTCACCACGCGCTCGCGAATGCAGGCGGGACGCGAGGCCTTGCGCAATGCCCCGGTCAGCGCGACATCCTCCATCAGGGCGATATCGGGATAGCCCTTCACAGCAAGGAACGCAGACCGGCAGACAAAAATCGCCTGATCGCCAGTGGCAATGCCAGTCAATCGTGAGCGCAGATTCATCAAGGCCGCGACAACGCGCAGCATCCACGGCCGGCCGTCGATGCGAACATCGAACCGACCCCATTGCGCACCCGTCGCGACGGCACGCCGAATACAGTCGATCGCGTTGGCGGGAAGCCGGGTATCTGCATGAAGAAAAAGCAGCACGTCGCCACTGGCGCTACGCGCCCCGGCGTTCATCTGACTGGCACGCCCGCGTGGCGCGGTCACAAAGCGATCTGCCACGCCTTGTGCGATCGTCGCGGTGTCATCCGTGCTGCCACCATCGGCGACAATCAGCTCGACCCCGGCCGTGCGCAATGGCTCGATACGCGACAGGCAGGCGGCCAGCCCCTCCGCCTCGTCAAGCACCGGCACGATGATGGAAATGCTGGGAGTCTTCATTGATCCGTCACGGTCAGCCTTTCACAAAAACAGGCGCCCAGCGCGAACTGCTCATCCAGAGCTCTAGATCCGACACCGACACCGGCTTGCTGATCAGATAGCCTTGTGCGAGGTCGCAACCGAGCTGCCCCAGGCGCTGCAATACATCCTCGGTTTCGACGCCCTCGGCGGTGACCATCAACCCCATGTCATGCGCAAGCTCTATGGTTGAGCGGACAATGATCTCGTCGCCCGGACGCGTGCACAGATTCATGACGAAGCTGCGATCGATTTTCATCTCCTGCACCGGCATCTGTCTTACATAGGACAAGGATGAATATCCCGTGCCGTAGTCGTCTATCGAGAGCATGCAGCCGGTGGCGCGAAGGCGCTCAAGATTGCTCAGGGCATGCCGTGGATCGTCGAGCACGGCGCTTTCGGTGATCTCCAGCGTAATCAGCCTGGCTGCACATCCATGTTCATCCAGCATTCGGCGGAAGATCACTGGCAGATCGGGTTGCAGCAAATCACGCGCCGAGATGTTCAGCGCCACATGGATATCGAGCCCCGCGCGCTGCCACAGCGCACATTGCCGGATGGCACTGTTCATCACCCACAGCGTGATCGTCTTGATGTAACCGGTCTGCTCGGCAAACGGGATGAAGTCCATTGGCGGGATGAAACCGCGCAGCGGATGCACCCAGCGCACCAGGGCTTCGACATGCAGTCCCAAGTCATTGCGCAATGCAAACTTGGGCTGGTAGTAGAGCACCAGTTCATCGCGCTCAACCGCCGCACGCAGTTCGGTCAGCAGCGATAGCCGGGCGGCGTTGCGCGAATGGTGCGCAGGGTCGTACACCTCCACCCCGCTGTTGTTGCGTTTGGCGTGATACATGGCCACATCCGCACAGCGCATCAGGTCTTCGGCGGTGGTGCAATGATCGGGAAAGATCGCAATGCCGATGCTGGCCCGAACATCGACCAGTTGCTCCTGCAGGTTCATTGGTTGCTCGAGGGCAAGTGCGATGCGGGTTGCAACGATTTTTGCCTCGTCAGCGTCCGCCCCCGGCACCAGCAGCGCGAACTCATCACCGCCAAGACGCGCAGCAGCATTGTCCACCGAACGCAGACCGCCCGCCACATCACGCTGCCTGACCCCGGCTTCACGCAGGCGCACACCAACCTCCTGCAGCAGCAGATCACCAAATCCGTGGCCAAGGGCGTCATTGACCAATCTGAAGCGATCAATATCCAGCGTCAGTACCGCGAGTCCCTTCTGCTGCTCGGCTGCGGCCTCCATGGCTGCCTTGATTTGCTCGTTGAACTGCACCCGGTTGGGCAGTCCGGTCAGGGTGTCGCGATACGCCAGCTCGGTGATTCTGGATTCACGCTGAGCAATCGCATTCGTCATGTGGTCGAAAGCATCGGCCAACTGCCCGATCTCGTCACCGCTGGCAAGCTTTGGCGGATGCATGTAGTCGCCGGCTTCGACGCGACGGGCAAACTGCGCAAGACGGGTGACAGGCGAGGCAATCGTGCGCCCCATCAGCACACTTGCGAGCAGCATCAATCCCATCGCCACAATGGACAGCCCCAGCCACTCGCGATACAACCGCGTCCAGGGCGCCAGCGCCCGTTGCAGCGACAGCTGCAGCACGGCGGCAACACGATCACCTTCGCCCGAATCGATCTCGTGCACCCGACCGACATACTCGACGTCGTCGATCTGCATCGAGCCGGTTTCGAGTATCGAAGGTGTCGCCGGGCCGATCAGGCCGTTATGCAGCGGCGAGTCGAGCGTACTCGCCAGCAGCGACCTCGGGAACGACGCGCCCTCGCGTACAAAGCTGACCTCCATCCCCGTGAGCCGCTTCAGATCCTCGGCAAACGGCGCGTCGATCTCGAAGCCGATCATCACCCACGCCACCGGCACCGGCGCCAGCACCGGTACGAGCACGAGCTGATACAGCTTGCCCTGGACGATGCTGAACCCGGTGGCCGCACCCTTGCCACGCGCAGTCTCGATCAGTTGAGGCAGGCGCGTGATTGCGATCGCGTCTTCATCGGGATAGCGTGCAATGACATGATCATCCATTCCATACAACTGCATCAGGCTGGCATTGATGCGGGAGCCATGATTCTCCAGCGCAGACAGGATCGTGTCGCCGTCCCTGCTGAGCAAGGCTTCGCGGAACCCGTAATCGGCCGCGAGCACGCGCGCAGCCTGGGCGAGCTGCTGGCTGCGCTGATCAAGCAGGCGTGAAAACACCCGGTCACCGGTGACAAGTCGCGCCTGCACATCATCCAGCGCACTGCTGCGGCCGATCTGCGCAAACAACACCAAACCACCAATCTGTACGGTGAGCAGGATGAGTGCGAACCAGGCGGCAATACGCCACTGCAATCGGCTGAATCGAATACGCATCAGATCAGGGTTTGTCCGTGATGACGAGCCGCATCTTTTCGTCTCGCGCCAAATTCACCCGCACTCGCGGCAGTTCCGCACGACCCGCCCAGCGCGGATGCCAGTATTGAAGATCGTATTCGCCAGCCGGGACATCCTTGAACTCGGCGCGCCCTTGCGTATCGGTCACGGCCTGCCACGGCGTATTCGCCACCATCACGTAGGCCACCATGTGATCATGAATGTTGCATCCCAGCACAACGAGTCCAGGCTCATTGAATGTGACGGGTTTCGCAGGCGTGCCTGCATACAATTTGAGTTCGAACGACTTGGCCGGGGAAAACGAGTACACATGATGGCGTACCGTGTCGCGATTGGGAAAGCTGATCGCGGTCCCGGTCTGCACAACGCTCACCAGCGGAATGAAGGTTTTGTTCTCCTGTCCGATCTCAGCCGTCTTCGGGCCTGCGGGCACTGGCCCGTTCAAGGGCAGCAAGGCCAGAGCGAGGTTTTCGACGACTGCAGCACGCTCATCAACGGCGCTCACGGCCAGATTTGCTGCCATAACCGACGCATTGAGAAGAGAGAAGCCCCCGAGCAGCAAGACTTTCCTGAATGTTGCAGAACAATTCATCGACTTCGTCCGAAAAGCACCCACAGCCGCCGCTGCCTGCCAAGTTTGCTGGAAACACTCGTGCTTGCGTAATCCTAGCCGAAAAGGCCAAACTCCCGCGCAAACTGTACGAACGTCACGACATTCCTTCGAGGGCTTCCATGCAAATCATCCGTTCAAGCGCGATCGCGTTCGCTTTCGCATCCGGATTCAGTCTTTCCCAGGCCGCACCACTCTCCCCGGACGGTCCCTTGAGCACGATGACCTTGTATGCGGTGACGGCATCACACGATCTGATCAGCTTCAACGCCAAGACCCCGTCGACGGTGACGACCCGCGTCAAGCTCACCGGACTGGCCAAGGATGAGCGTTTGCTCGGACTCGATTACCGGGTTGCCCGAGGCGTTCTGTTTGCGCTCGGCAGCAGTGGCCGGATCTTCACTGTCGACACCGGCAACGGCGCACTCACGCCAGTTGGGGAAACGCCTTTTGCCATCGCGCTCGACGGCCATCGTTTCGGCTTCGACTTCAACCCCGCTGCAGACCGCATCCGCATCGTTTCGGACAGCGGGCAAAATCTGCGCGCGCATCCCGATACCGGTGCAATCGTTGATTACAAGGCCGATGAGCCTGGCGTGCAGGCAGACGGCCGCCTCACTTACGACGAAGGCGACCCCAATGCAGGCAAGGCACCACGTATTGTCGCCGCCGCTTATACCTACAATACGAAAAACGAGAAGCTGACAACAAACTACGCCATCGACATGGCGACTGCGACACTCGCGCGCCAGGGCTCAATCGAGGCGGAAGAGCCGGTGGTGTCGCCCAATACCGGTCGTCTGAAAACAGTCGGCAAACTGGGCGTCGATGGCATCACCGACGCCCATTTCGACATTTCGGACATCTCGAACACGGCCGTCGCCGCGTTCAGCACAGTCGCTGCACCGGGTTACCGGCTGTACTCGGTCGATCTCGCCACGGGCACGACACAGCTGCTGGGCGACATCAGCGCTGGAGAACCCTTGCTCGGACTCGCAATCGAGCCCTGAGCCCCACTGCGGGATCTAGCGGATAAAGTCGCGATTGACTTCACGAAACTCGGCAGTACCACCACGTTTCAACCACTCGAAGGCAACCATCTCGCGCGACACGATCTCGATGCCGTGACTGCGCATGCGAGCGTAGGCAAGATCGCGGTTCGCAGGGTCGCGGGATCCGGCGGCCTCGGCAACAACAAAGACCTCCTTGCCCGCCCAGCGCAGTTCGAGCGCGGTCTGCTGCACGCAGACATGCGCCTCGGTGCCGCACATGATCACCTGTCGCCGGTCCTCAACCGCCGAACCCTTGAAGCAGCCGTCGGCCTGTGCGGAGAAACACTGCTTGCCGAGGTACAGCGCCGACGCCGTCACTTCCTTGAGACGTGGAACGGTATAACCGATCTTCTCCGGAAAATGCTCGGTGACGACGGTCGGCACGCCCAGCCGACTGGCGACGCCTGCGAGCCAGATGCAGTTGTCGACGACCTGTTCGCCATCGTGAATCGCAGGCGCAAGGCCGGTCTGTACGTCGATGATCAGCAGCACCGACTTTTCCGGATTCATCAGCATGGCAGTCTCCCTCAGCTCATCAGTTCGGGACGGTCGCGGAACAGGGCGAGCGCCTCCGGATTGGCCAGCGCCTCCTGATTCTTGACCGGGCGTCCGTGCACCACATGACGCACCGCGAGTTCCACGATCTTGCCGCTCTTGGTGCGCGGGATGTCGGTCACCTGCAGCACCTTGGCCGGCACATGGCGCGGCGTGGTGTTGTCACGAATGGTCTGCTTGATGCGCTTGATCAAGTCGTCGTCCAGAGCCATCCCCTCGCGCAGCTTGACGAAGAGCACCACGCGCACGTCGCTCGGGTTCTGCGGTGGCCAGTCTTGCCCGATCACCAGCGACTCGACGACTTCGTGCAGCTTCTCGACCTGACGATAGATCTCCGCCGTGCCGATGCGCACCCCGCCCGGGTTGAGCGTGGCGTCGGAACGGCCGTAGATCACCAGTCCGCCGTGCGCGGTGATCTCGCAGAAGTCGCCATGACACCAGACGTTGGGGAAACGGTCGAAGTAGGCTGCGTGGTACTTGCTGCCATCATCGTCACCCCAGAAGCCAAGCGGCATCACCGGGAAGGGTTTGGCGCACACCAGCTCGCCCTTCTCGCCGCGTACCGGATTGCCGTCGTCGTCCCACACATCCACCGCCATGCCCAGACCACGACACTGGATCTCGCCGCGCCACACCGGCAGCACCGGCGAGCCGAGCACGAAGCAGGAAATGATGTCGGTGCCGCCCGAGATCGAGGACAGCTGCAGGTCGGCCTTGATCTCGCGATAGACGTATTCAAAGCCTTCGGCCACCAGCGGACTGCCGGTGCTCATCAGCGCCCTCACGCTGGCGAGGCTGTGCGTTTCACGTGGCTTGAGGCCGAACTTGGCCGCGGCGTCGATGAACTTGGCCGAGGTGCCGAAGTGGGTCATGCCTTCGGCGTCGGCGTAGTCGAACAGAATGGTGTTGTCGCTGGCGAAGGGCGAGCCGTCGTACAGCAGCAGGGTCGCCTCGGCGGCGAGGCCGGACACCAGCCAGTTCCACATCATCCAGCCGCAGGTGGTGAAGTAGAACACCCGGTCCTTCGGCTTGACGTCGCTGTGAAGACGGTGTTCCTTCAGGTGCTGCAGCAGCGCGCCGCCGGCGCAATGCACGATGCACTTGGGCACGCCGGTCGTGCCCGACGAATACATGATGTAGAGCGGATGGTCGAAGGGCAGCAGTTCGAAGTCGATATCGGTGACGTGGTGGTGTGGCTTGACGAAGTCTGCATACATGCGCGCATGCGGCACCTTGCCCAGATCGTGCGCCATGTGCACATAGGGCACGACCACCACGCGGAGCACCGACGGCAGCTGGCGGGCGATGTCGCCCAGCTTGTCGAGGCAATCGATGGTCTTGCCGCCATAGAAGTAACCGTCGCAGGCAATCAGCACCTTGGGCTCGCTCTGGCCGAAGCGGTCGAGCACGCCCTGCACGCCGAAATCGGGTGAGGCCGAGGTGAAGATCGCGCCAATGCTGGCCGCAGCGAGCATGGCCACGATGGTTTCCGGCATGTTGGGCATGAAGGCCGCGACGCGGTCGCCCTTCGTCACGCCCTGCTCGCGCAGTGCCGCGGCAAACTGAGCCACGGCGCGGTACAGCTCGCCATGCGACATGCGGTTCTTGACCTGATCCTCGCCCCAGAACACCAGCGCGTCGTGACTGTCGCGGCTGCGCAGCAGATTCTGTGCAAAGTTCAGCCGCGCCTGCGGAAACCACTTCGCGCCCGGCATGCGATCGCCGTCAACAAGCACCGTATCGCCGCGCTCACCGACCACGCCGCCGTCTTCCCACACGCTCACCCAGAACTGCTCGGGATGCGCGACGGACCAGTCGTACAAGGCGTCGTAATCGGGCAGCGTCACACCCCAGCGCTTTTCTGCTGTTCGACGGAAGGCGGTCACGTTTGCGGTTTCAACCCGCTCAGACGACGGGGTCCACAATGCCTGGTCCAATGCACCACTCATGCCTGTCTCCTCAACTTCAATCTAATTTATTTGTTATTGATTAATCGAACATGCTGCGGATTTTATCCGGCAAGGGCGAAGACTTGCCAGTACGGGTGTCCATCCACACGGTCTTGGCCGCACCGTCGGCAAACAGACGTTCGTCACCATCGACAAAGAGCTCGTACCATGTCATCACGCTTGTGCGCCCCGGCTCGCCGCCATACATCTTGATCACCACCGTCGCAGGATAGTTGACCGGCATGTAGAAGGTGCAGCTGGCATTGATGATTACCGGACCGACCGGCTCGTCCGGACTCACGCGCGAGCCCTGCAACTCCAGCCACTCGACACGCGCCTGCTCGAAATACCTGAAGTAGACGGTGTTGTTCACATGTCCATAAGCATCCATGTCTCCCCAGCGCACCGGTATGCGGGTGGTGAGCAGCAGCTTCCGTTCTGTCGTCATTCGATATTCCCTTGATTTGCGCACATCCGCGACGACAATTTACCATACGCAACCGTACGTCTGACAATGACGCGGTTTGATCGCGACCTGCAGGCAACAGCAGGGCTGCTGCCCGTATTACACTGCAGCGTGAATCGAATACATACCAATAAAGCTTAAGGTAAAAGGAGAACAGGATGGAACGCGAATCCATGGAATTTGATGTCCTGATCGTGGGTGGCGGCCCTGCGGGCCTGGCAGCTGCGATCCGGCTCAAGCAGCAGGCTGAAGCGAAGGAGCAGGACATTTCGGTGTGTCTCATCGAAAAGGGCGCCGAGATTGGGGCTCACATCCTGTCCGGAGCCGTCATGGATCCGCGCGCCATCACCGAGCTCTTTCCCGACTGGAAGGAACGCGGCGCACCGCTCAACACCGAAGTCACTGAAGATCGCGTGATCTTCCTCAATGAAACCGGCGGCCGCACGATTCCCAACGCCCTGCTGCCCGACTGCTTCGTAAACCACGGCAACTACATCGTGCGTCTGGGCAATGTCGCCAAGTGGATGGGCGAGCAGGCAGAAACGCTGGGCGTGGAGGTCTACCCCGGATTCGCTGCAGCGGAAATCCTGTACGACGACAACGGTGCGGTGAAAGGCGTGGCCACCGGCGACATGGGTCTCACCCGCGAGGGCGAGCCCGGCCCCAACCATCAGCTGGGCATGGAGCTCCACGCCAAATACACCCTGTTCGCCGAAGGCTGCCGTGGCCACCTGGGCAAGCAGCTCGAAGCCAAGTACAAGCTGCGCGACGGTGTCGATCCGCAGACCTACGGCATCGGCATCAAGGAACTGTGGGAAGTGCCGGTCGAGAATCATCGCCCCGGCCTGGTGGTGCACACCGCCGGCTGGCCGCTGCCGTCCGACACCTACGGCGGTGGCTTCGTCTATCACCTCGAAGACAACCTGGTGGCGGTCGGCTACGTGGTCGGGCTCAACTACAGCAACCCTCATCTGTCGCCGTTCGAAGAGTTCCAGCGCTACAAGACCCACCCCGAGATCCGCAAGTTTCTCGAGGGTGGCAAGCGCCTGGCCTATGGTGCGCGCGCCATCGCCGCCGGCGGCCTGCAAAGCCAGCCGCGGCTGATCTTCCCCGGTGGCGGTCTGATCGGCGACGACGCGGGCTTTCTCAACGCTGCGCGCATCAAGGGCAGCCACGCCGCGATCAAGTCCGGCATGCTCGCTGCCGACGCCGCGCTCGGCGCACTTGCCGCAAACCGCCAGCGCGATGCGCTCACCGCCTATCCGTCGGCATTCAAGGACTCCTGGCTGCATGAGGAGTTGCACAAGACGCGCAACTTCAAGCCCTACATGAAGAAAGGCCTGTGGATGGGTTCGCTGCTGTTCGGCATCGACCAGAAGCTGTTCGGCGGCAAGGTGCCGTGGACGCTGCACAACAGCGCCGACCACGTCACCCTCAAGCCGGCAGCCGAGTGCCCGAAGATCGACTACCCGAAGCCGGATGGCAAGCTCACCTTCGACCGTCTGTCCTCAGTGTTCCTGTCGAACACCAACCACGAGGAAGAGCAGCCCTGTCACCTGCGTCTGAAGGATGCCTCGGTGCCGATCTCGGTGAACCTCGCGCTCTACGATGCCCCCGAGCAGCGCTACTGCCCGGCCGGCGTGTACGAAATCGTGCGCGACGGCGATGGCAATGCGCCACGCCTGCAGATCAACGCGCAGAACTGCGTGCATTGCAAGACCTGCGACATCAAGGACCCGACCCAGAACATCAACTGGGTGGTGCCACAGGGTGGTGAAGGCCCGATCTACCAGGGCATGTAAGCACACACGAAAACGGGGCGCTCAGGCGCCCCGTTGTTCTTTCAGCTGCGACCCCTGCCGCAGTCCATGCAGCAGCGCCCGCTTACCACTCGTAGCCGACTCCGAACTGCAGGCTCAGGTCGGCGGACTTGCGCCCCTCGGCGGGCTGGCCTTCCCAGTCGACCACGCCCTGCACCTGTGCGCTCAAGCGCTCGATAATCGGCAGCCGGAAGCCGGTGCGCATGCGCAGGGTCACGTCGCTCGCGTCACGGATGTTCATGTAGCCATCCTGCTGATGAAAGAACTCCGCAGAGCGTCCGATCAGCCAGTGACGGTAGCGCACGCCCCAACCGACGGCCGGATAACTCTGATCATCGGTGTCGACGCGATTCTCTCTGACGAGATCGAGACCGCCCTGAACCGAAAGCCCGGTCTGATCATTGTCGATCACCTGCAAACCGAGGCCGGAACCGGTGGAGAAGCGCAGATCAAGATCCCGGAAGCGATCACGCTCAACCGTGGTCCGGCCATAGATGAAGCGCTTCTTGCTGACGAACCAGTCGCGGTCTGCGCTGACGAGCAGATTGGAGGCACTCACGTCGTCGCCTTCAGTGCGCTCTTCGCCCTTCGCGCGCAGGGTGAAACGGGTTTTCTTCGCCACCCCGGTCAGCTCACCCTCGGCAACCAGATGGGTGGTTTCGCTGTTTCCGCTGACCGAGTTACCCGCCAGATTCACCCGTCCGCTGTACTCGAAGCCTTCACCGGACTGGCTTGGCGTCGGGTTCAGGTAGGTAATGCGATCGAGCTTGAGAGGCGGCACCTCGGGCACTTCGGCCAGGCGCACCGCGCGTTCTTCATCCGAGCGCTCAAGCCGGGTGTCGAGCCGGCCTTCGTTGCTGCGCATCATCACATTGACCGGCTGGTCGGTGCTGAGGGTTTCGACCATGCGCCAGTCGATGCGCAACACGCCTGCATACTGGGTCTTGAACTTCAGCCCCTCGGGCGTCTTGCTGATTACGGTGCCGGAAAGGCGATCACCATTGGTGAGCAACACCTCGTCAGCGCGGCCAGAAGCCGCCGCTGACGCGAGAAGGGTAAACAGCAGAATACGACTCAGCGGTCGAATTGCGGGTACGGAAATCATGGGGCGAAGTGGCGTCGGGGGATGTCGCGGTGTCGAAATGCACTGCGTACGCAAGCCTAGGTGGAAATCGTCCACCTTGCAATGCAGCAAAACACCTGCTTACCACTTGGTCCGCCAGATTTACCCGCGCGTGCCGAGCACCGAATCGGCAGTAACGTGACGCGAGCGATAGCGCCCGGATACCTCAAGCGTGCCATCGGCCCCGAGGTGGCTGATCGTCCTGGAAACGGTCTCGACCGACAGGTCGGTGATCTCGGCAATATCCTTGAGTCTGGGCAAGGCCAGACGCGCCGCTTTCCGGCCTCGGGTCAGACCGGCGGTCATGAATTCGAACAGTCGCCGCACGCGGTCCCCCGCCTTGCCGCTGCGCAATGCAAGCACCTCGGCCATGCGGCGCTCGGTTGCCGCCAGCATGCCAAGCAGCAACTGACCGCTCGGCTCGGCCTGATCGGCGCACCAGGGTTCGAGCACACAGGCCGAAAGCGCCCGCGCAGTAAACGTGTAACGGCCAAACAACAGCGTCTCGGCACCGATCACATCACCGGTGACAGCCATGCCGGCGAACTGCAGGCCATCCGGTCCCGGCTGATCCAGCCGCACCGTCCCCGACACCACCCGCCACGACGTGCCCTCGGCACCCGCCTTGTAGATCGTTTGTCCGCGCGGGATGGGGCCGGCCTTCGCACCCGCCGGCTGTGCCTCGGCCAAATCATCGCTCTCTTCGTTCATCTTCAGACTCCCTGCCTCCTGCCGACCTCAATCATATGCCATTCGTACGCGTCCTCTGTGCTTTCATCCAGCGCTGGCGCACACACCGGGCCTGCAGAACAGGCTTTCGATGTGTGCGCCCGGACACGACCTGATGCCCGGGTGTGCAGCATCAGAACGTCACGGTCACGCCCGCATAGATCGAACGTCCCACCCCGGGGACCAGGGTTCCCCACGCCACATCGGTGCCGGACATGGTCTTGCCCTGCCCGAGGTAGGCGCCGCCCAGCGGGTGATTGTAGAAACGGTCGAAGACGTTCTCGACACCGACATCGAAGCGAACCTGCTTCCACTCATAGCTGCTGCGCAGATGCAGCAGACCGTAGCCCGCCGTCTCGACCTCGTTGCGTGTTGCCGAGACCTTGTCCTTGTCGGCGACCAGTTCGAGTTCGACGGTATTGGTCCAGCTGCCCAGCTTCTGTTCAAGCGCCAGCCGCGCATTGAGCGGCATCATGTTGTACAGATTGTCGCCCGTCGTCGGGTTCTTTCCTCTGACATAGCTCAAGCTGCCTTTACCGGTAAACACGCCCATCGCCTGCGTCGTCCCCAGAAGCATGTGTCCCGCAACGTCCACCCCGTACAGGCGCGCCGACTCATTGACGAAGCGCAGATAGACGAAGCCATCCGTCCGGGTCAGGTTCGCGGCGGTACATGAGGCTCCGCCGCTGCTGCAGCGCTCGGCATCGATATAGTTATCGACGTAGGTAAAGTACGGCGTGACCTTGAGCCCCCACGTTGCGCGATTTGCATCGTGCCAATCGGCAGTGGCACTCACCGTATGTGCGACTTCGGGCTTCAGGTCGAGGTTGCCCACATAGCCGTTGCCGTCACCCGCCATGTTGATCATGCGCATCGCCATGCCGTTGGTCGACCACGCATAACGCTCGTAAAGGTTGGGCGAACGCGTCTTCTGCGCATAGCCGAACTCGTAGGATTGCGTCGCGGACGGCGTATATCGGGCCAGCGCCGCGACATCCAGGTTCTGGTCGGTCTTGCTGCGATCGGCGGCGTTGAAGGCGGCCTCGTCCGTTGCGCTGAAGGTCGGGCTGTAGCCCTGCACCGTATCCGCATCCATGCTCACGGTTTCGTGACGCAGGCCGAACTGTGTCAGCCATTGCGGTGTCCATGCGGCCTCCCATTCGGCAAACACCGCAAAGCGGTCACGCTCGCCATTGCGGATATTCCAGAACGCATTGGGCGACATGCCCTTGCCGGACGCCTCCCACCAGTCATCCAGGCGATACTGCTGAACATCGCCCCCCACTCGCAGAATGTCGCGTTCCGACAGGACGATATCGCCCTTCAGCGACACCCCGGTGTTGTTTCCCTTCGTGTCCATTGGCATCCCAGCCGCCCTGCCGTTCATGCCCGGCAGGATCGGACCCGCAATACCATCCGAATTAGGCACGTTATTGGGACCATACCAGTACAGCTTGTCGTCACCGAACTGCATCTCGTGACGCGTGGTCTCGTTGTAGGCCCGCGCCTCGAGCGCGCCCCAGTCGAACGTCCCCTTGTAGCTCAGATTGACCTGCTCGCTATGGTTGCCGGTCATGTCCATGCGCTGATTTGGCCAGCCCTGCTCCGGGATGTCCTGAACGCCCAGCTTGAGTTCCACCAGGTGGTTCTCATGGCGGTAGCCCATTGCGAGCGACTGGTTGGATGTCTCGTACGCCGAAGACCCGACCTCGTCACCGTCCAGCCAGCCGCGGCCGGCGGCAGCAAGACCTGCAGCCTTGAAGTCACCGCCGGCCTCGTAGTTGTCTGCCTTCGCGGTTGATCCGCGATAGCTCACGCTCAGCGACTCATTGGCAAAGGTCGCCGACAGGTTCGCGCCGGTCGCATCGCCGTTGCTGCGATAGAACGCGCCGACCTCACCCTTGAGCAAGTTGCCCTCGCCCGGGCGAGCAAACTCCGGATCGGGAGAGTCGACGAGAATGGTGCCGCCGATGCTGTCACCACCGAGACTCACCGGCGTGATCCCCGCGAACACCTGAACGCTCGATACGTTCGACGGATCGATGTACGACAGCGGCGGGTTCATGTGATTGCCGCAGGCCGAGATCAGATCCATGCCATCGACCTTGATCCGCAAGCGGTCATCGGCAAGACCGCGAATCGCGGGCAGGCTGGAGACACCACCCGCGCCGTAAAGCGAGACGCCTTCGACATCCTTCAGCAGGCTTGCGGTATCACTCATGGCAGCGCGCTTGCCTGCGACTTCGGTCTGACTCATCTCTCCACGAGTCTGCGGCAGCGGCGCCACCATGGGCGCAGACACGACAATTTCGTCGAGTTTTGCAGCGCCACTGCCACCGCTTGCGGCGGTTTGTGCAAGTGCTGCCGGAGCACAAAAAGCCAGCGCAAGCGCAAGCGCAAGACGGGTGGGGCGCGTATCGAATCCGTACATATACTTCACTCCATAAAGAAAAATCACACCAACAACATCAATTCAAAACCGAAAAATCTGCGGCGAATCGAGACAGCCGCGTGACTTCATGCCGAGTCGATTTCTGAATCTGTTCGGCAATTGCCGCGAGCGGGGTTAGCAACCAGAGGGCAGGCGGAAGACGCAGGTGAGCGTGCGCATCAGGCCTTGCGGCGGACGCGCGCCACCGCGAAACGCATGGCGCATCGCGAGTAGTCGTTCAGAGATGTCAGGCTAAAGCGGGAGGACCGCGTGAAAACGCGGAGAGCCAGACGGTGCGGGAACGTAGATGTTCGGAAGGCGCAGAAAAGCGGGCGCTGCCATCGAGAACCGCCTCAAGAACGAGGGGCGACAAGCCTGGTAGCAAGGCTGCGTGCCCCGCGTGCGGCAGGCAGAACGGGCAGGCGTTGCGCTCGTTGCCGGTTTCGAGCGGGGTGTCACGCCCCTGCCCCTCCTCCGCCGACAGATCGACCAGGATCATGCCGCCGGTGGTGCAGATCTCCGTCCACCGTCCAGGATCGCTCGCGCGCAGCAGCGCCTGCCCTAAAACGGGCATGAGCGCGCTCAGCAGGATCACGAATATCGCGACCCGCGCAGCAAGCACCTGGTGATGGAAACGTCTGATCATGAACAGAACGGGACTGAATCGGAACGGTGGAAACGCGCCGGCCGAGCAGACACCGCACTCAGTGCGAATGTCCGGCTGACCGGCCCGGGTGATCAGTGCATCTTGTGCATCTGCATGCCGCCGGCCGCGCTGTTGAGCGGACGCACCGGCGCATTGACCTCAACGCTTTCACGCTTGCCGTCTTTGCCTTCGACAACAACAGTCAGCGGCACCATGTCACCCTCCTTCACCTGTGCGTTGAGGTTGATGAGCATGACGTGATAACCACCGGGCTTGAGCTCGACCGCCTTGCCGGCCGGCAGATCCAGACCGGGAATGGCGCGCATCTTCATCACATCCTTCTCCATGACCATCTCGTGCACTTCAACCACTTTGGCTGCGGGCGAACGAACCTCCACAAGCTTCGCATCCACCGGCGAGGTGATCTGCATGAATGCACCGGTCGCTTTCTGTTGCGGAACGGTAGCGCGTACCCAGGGCTCAGTGACGGAAACCTGCGCAAAGACGGCAGACGAAATCAGTGCAGCACACAGCGAGGCGACGATCTTCACTTTCATGGTGTTCTCCTTAGGGGCGGGATGAAGCTGTTTGAATCAGGGTTTGCACATCGGCCGCAACGGATTCGGCCGTACTCTGGTAGGACACGGCGAGGCGCAAGCGCCCTGCCGGATCAAAAACGTAGCTCGTCGCGGTGTGATCCATCGAGTACGAGCCGCCGGTCGGCACCTTGCGATAGAAAACACGGAATTCGTCGGCAACCTTGCGGGTTTCCTCGAGACTGGTATAGAGCCCGAGGAAGTCGGGGTCGAACGCAGCGGTATAGGCCTTGAGCACACCGGGCAGGTCGCGCTCGGGGTCGACACTGACAAAGATCACCTGCAGCCTGTCGGCATCGTCGCCGAGCAGTTGCCGCACCTGCGCGGCGCGCGAGAGTGCAGTCGGGCAGATGTCCGGGCATTGGGTGAAGCCGAAGAACATCATCACGACCTTGCCGCGAAAGTCAGCGAGACTGCGGGTCGCGCCGTCGGGGTCGAGCAGGCTGAAGTCGTGGCCGAAGTTGGCGCCGGTGATGTCGGTATTTCTGAAGCTGACCGTCTCCCTGTTGCAGGCGCTCAGCGCCATTGCAATGGACAGCCCCATCAACAGGACGAGCAGCGTGCGCAGCAAGCGGGTCCGCGCCAGTGCGGCGTGGAAGAAATCGTGTAAAGGCATGAATGCCTCCGGAATCGGTGATTGCACAGCGCACGCCGCGCACAGGGTGCGGGCATAACGCGTTCAGCGACGATCAGGAGGCAGCAGGTGGCGCGCGCGGACTCGAAGCCGTCCACGCAAACAGTGGCCGGGGAGCGGAGAAGAAAAGCGGGGGTTCGAGCGCGGCCATGCCGATGACGGCAAATCCGGCGGACAGCTCAGGTGGCAGACCGAACGAGCCTGCGTGCGGACAGCAATAAGGGCAGGATGCAGTGGACGCGCCCGGCGCGTCGTCGCCGTGTTGCTCGCTGTCCGCATCGACCGCAATCCATTGCATGCCAGACGCCGAGCACACCTCAATCCAGCGCTGATGCCCATCCCCGAGCACCGTCATTGCCTGGCTCACCGCAGGCGCAAGCGCACCGAGCAGGATCGCAAGCGTTGCGAACCAGGCAGCAAGGCGAAATTGGCGTCTTCGGATGAACATCAATCAGGGTCGGGGCAAAGGGACTGGCGAGCAGACTGGCAGGGTGTCCGGTAATGTCGGCCGATTATAGACGTTTCGACACATTGAAACTTGACCCAAATCATTTAATGCTGTGCGACGCGCGCCTGCAGCAGTGCGATCATGCAGCCCCTGTTCGGCCGCACTGAAGCGCCCCCACCCTGATGGAGGCCAGGCACTGAACGCCCGCTGCGCACAGACAGTGCCTGAATGGCACAACGGGGTGCCGGTTCCCCGGTCACCCCGTTGTCACACCCGAACCGGGTCGGGCGCAGAATCAGCGAACAGGCGCCGAGCCGATCAACCCAGCCACTTGCGCGCGTTGCGGAACATGCGCAGCCACGGCGAAGCATCCGGGCTCTCGTCGATCATCCACTGCGGTGCCCACGACATCTGCAGCGTGCGAGCGGTGCGCTCGGGGTGCGGCATCATGATGGTGAAGCGGCCATCTGCCGTGGTGAAGCCGGTTGCACCCAGCGCCGAACCGTTGGGGTTCTGCGGATAGGTTTCGGTCGGCTGACCATGGTTGTCGACATAGCGCAGCGCCAGCAGCGCCTTCTCGCGGTCGGCTTCAGCCGCGAACACCGCCCTGCCCTCGCCGTGGCTGACGACGATCGGCATGCGGCTGCCGGCCATGCCGGCGAGCAGGATGGACGGGCTGTCGACCACCTCGGTCATCACGAAGCGGGCCTCGAACTGCTCACTGCGGTTGCGATGGAAGGTTGGCCAGGCGTCTGCACCCGGAATGATCGGTGCGAGGTGAGCCATCATCTGGCAGCCGTTGCACACGCCCAGCGCAAAGCTGTCAGTGCGCCCGAAGAAGGCTTCGAACTCTGCACGCAGCCTGGGGTTGAACAGGATGGACTTGGCCCAGCCCTGCCCGGCACCGAGCACGTCGCCATACGAGAAGCCCCCGCACGCAGCCAGACCGTGGAAGTCGAGCAGTTGCTTGCGGCCGGACTGCAGATCCGACATGTGGACATCGACCGGCTCAAAGCCGGCACGCTCGAAGGCCGCCGCCATCTCGAACTGCGAGTTCACGCCCTGTTCGCGCAGCACCGCGACCTTGGGTCGGGCGCCGGTGGCGATGAAGGGCGCTGCGACGTCGTCCTTGACGTCGAAGGACAGCGCGACCGACAGACCGGGGTCGGTCGCATCCGCGAGACCATCGAACTCCTGCTGCACGCACTCGGCGTCGTCGCGCAGACGGGCGATCTGGTAGCTGGTCTCGGACCAAGCCTGCATCAGCTCGCTGCGGCTGGCGGCAAGGATACGCTTGGCACTGCGCCAGAAGCGGATTTCGTCCTTGTCGTTGGGCTCGCCGATGAAGTGATAGGTCAGGCGGGCTTCACGCAGAATCTCGGTGATCTTCGAACGCTCGTCACGACGGATCTGGATGACCGCACCGAGTTCTTCGGCAAACAGGCCGGAGATCAGCTTGTCATCGAAGCGGCCCTTGAGCATGTCCGGCTTCTTCTCGAGGCCATCGACATCGTTCATGTAGGGGTCGTAGCAGACGGTGTCGAGCACCAGCGACAGGCCGCACTTGCTGGCGAACGCCATCTCGCACACGGCTGCGAACAGGCCGCCGTCAGAACGGTCGTGATAGGCCAGGATCAGGCCTTCGCGACGCAGACGCTGGATCGTGGCAAAGAAGGCCGCGAGCTGCTCGGGGTCGACATCGGGTGCATGTTCGCCCACCGAGTTGAAGACCTGTGCCAGCACCGAACCGCCGAGGCGGTTCTTGCCATTGCCAAGGTCGATCAGCATCAGCTCGGTTTCAACACCTTCGGGCAACTGCAGTTGCGGCGTCAGCGTGCGACGGATGTCGGTCACCGGCGCAAACGCGGTGGCGATCAGCGACAGCGGCGACACCACCTGCTTGTCCTCGCCATTGTCGGCCCATGCGGTGCGCATCGACAGCGAGTCCTTGCCCACCGGGATCGACACACCGGCCTTGATACAGAAATCCGACACCGCCTTCACCGTGTCGAAGAGCTTGGCGTCCTCGCCGCGATGGCCGGCAGCTGCCATCCAGTTGGCCGACAGTTTGACGTCGCCCAGGTCGGCAATATCGGCCGCGGCGATGTTGGTAATCGCCTCGGCCACAGCCATGCGTCCCGAAGCCGGCGCGTCGACGCAGGCCAGCGTAGTGCGCTCGCCCATGGCGAAGGCTTCGCCGCGATAGCCCTGGAAACTCATCGCGGTAACCGCGACGTCGGCCACCGGCACCTGCCACGGTCCGACCATCTGGTCGCGCGCGGTCAGGCCGCCCACCGAGCGGTCGCCGATGGTGATCAGGAAACGCTTGCTTGCCACGGTCGGGTTACGCAGCACACGCAGGCCGGCGTCCATCAGATCCATGCCGGTCACGTCGAACGGCGGCAGATGGACGGCGCGGCGCGAGACGTTACGGGTCATCTTCGGCGGCTTGCCGAGCAGGACCTGCATCTCCATGTCGACCGGCTTGTTGTCGAAATGACGGTCGCTCACGGTGAGGTGACCGTCAGCGGTCGCGGTACCAAGCACCGCGAAGGGGCAGCGCTCCCGCTCGCAGAAGGCACGGAACTGGTCCAGGCTTTCCGGCGCGATCGCGAGCACATAGCGCTCCTGCGATTCGTTCGACCAGATCTCGCGCGGGCTCATGCCCGGCTCTTCGATGTGCACTTCGCGCAGTTCGAAATGCGCGCCCAGGCTGGCGTGGTCGGCCAGTTCCGGCATCGCGTTCGACAGACCACCCGCGCCGACGTCATGGATGGCGATGATGGGGTTGGCCTCGCCCTGCTGCCAGCAGGCGTCGATCACTTCCTGGCAGCGGCGCTGGATTTCGGGGTTGCCGCGCTGCACCGATGCAAAGTCGAGATCGGCAGCGTTGGTGCCGGTCGCCATCGACGAGGCGGCACCGCCGCCCAGGCCGATGAGCATGCCCGGACCGCCAAGCTGAATCAGCAGCGTGCCCGGCGGGAAGGTCGGCTTGTGCGATTGCTGTGCCTGGATGCTGCCCAGACCGCCGGCAATCATGATCGGCTTGTGGAAGCCGCGCACCTCGCCCTGCACTTCCTGCTCGAAAGCGCGGAAGTAGCCGGTCAGGTTGGGACGGCCGAATTCGTTGTTGAAGGCTGCAGCGCCGATCGGCCCTTCGATCATGATGTCGAGGGCGGAGGCGATGCGCTCAGGCTTGCCGTAAGGCTTTTCCCACGGCTGCTGATAGCCCGGGATGTTCAGGTTGGAAACCGAAAAACCGGCCAGGCCTGCTTTCGGGCGCGAACCGCGACCGGTCGCACCTTCGTCGCGGATCTCGCCACCGGCGCCGGTGGCTGCGCCCGGGAAGGGCGAAATCGCGGTCGGATGGTTGTGGGTCTCGACCTTGGCGAGGATGTGGGTTTCTTCACTGTGGTAAGAGAAACGACCATTCGCATCCGGGTACAGGCGCTCGATGGTCGCGCCCTCGATCACCGAGGCGTTGTCCGAGTAGGCCACGACCGTGCCTTCCGGGTGCGCCTTGTGGGTATCCTTGATCATGCCGAACAGGGTCTTCTCCATCGGACGGGCATCGATCACCCAGTCGGCGTTGAAGATCTTGTGGCGGCAGTGCTCGGAGTTCGCCTGGGCGAACATCATCAGTTCGACATCGGTCGGATTGCGTGCGATGCGGGTGAAGTTCTCGACCAGGTAATCGACTTCGTCGTCCGACAGCGCGAGCCCCAGCGTACCGTTTGCCTCTTCCAGCGCAGCGCGGCCACCACCGAGAATATCCACCGAAGTCAGCGGCTGCGGGGCGTAGTGGTGGAACAGGGCATCGGCCTCGTCCATCTGCGCCAGCACCGACTCGGTCATGCGGTCGTGCAGCTTCGCCAGCAGCTCGGGCCGGGCATCGACGCCCTTGCCCGCCAGCGTGAAGGCCGTACCGCGCTCGATGCGCACGACCTTGTCGAAACCGCACTGATGCGCGATATCGGTCGCTTTGGAAGACCACGGCGAGATCGTGCCCAGACGGGGAACGACCAGCATCATGGTGCCGGCCGGCGCCGTCGGCGTCTCCGGCGTGGCACCGAGCAGATCGACCAGACGGGCGGTCTCTTCGGCGTCCAGCGCAGCATTCAGTTCAACGAAATACCAGTGCTCGGCGGCCAGCCCCTGCAGTTTGGGCAGCACTTCGGCCACACTGCGGGAGAGACGATCCAGGCGGGACCGGGAGAGCGCGGCAGCGCCACGGAGCTTGAGGATTTGGGTCATGTCTGTCGAAACGCGAAAAAAGAGGTACCGAACAACGGCAATCGGAAGCGCGGAATTATACCCGAGGCGCTCCCTCCCCCGACGCGGATGAAGCGTCTGTGACAAAGCTGCGCGGCTAGAAGTACGGGGGATCAGCTAAAATGCGCCTTTGTCTGACCGCCCCACGCCCGATGAGCGCCTCCGTTTCACGTTTCGCGAGCGATGATTCACCCTCGATCGGGTGGTTCGTCTTCCCTGCCGCAGTGTGCGTACTGTGTGCAGCAGTGCTGGCTGCGCTCGGCCTGAACGAGACCTGGTTCATCGCCTGGAACACCGCTGCAAGCGGCATCGCGCCGGGATTCGTGTGGGCCGGCATCACCAACCTGGCCTCGACGCTGGGCGCCTTCGCGCTGATCACGCCTGCACTTGCGTGGCGTCCACGCTGGCTCGCAGCCACCCTGCTCGCGGCCCCCGTCGCCACCCTGTATACCCACGGCCTGAAACAGTTTTTTGCCGAACCACGGCCTGCCGCCGTGCTCGCGCAGGATCAGTTCAACGTTGTCGGCCTGCCGCTGCGCACCGACTCCTTTCCCTCCGGACACTCGCTTACCGCCTTCGTCATAGCGGGCGTGGTCGTGCTCTGTGCCAGCCCTGCGGTGCGCCGCCAATGGGCGTGGGTTGTCCTCGCGGCTGCGGTTCTGATGTGCTTTTCCCGCGTCGCCGTCGGTGCGCACTGGCCGCTCGACCTGTTTGCCGGGGCGGCGGGTGGATGGCTGAGTGCGGTCATCGGCGTGCGCTGGTCCGCTCACTGGCGCTTCTGGGAACGCCGTCGCGGCGTGCAGACAATGGGGGCGCTGATGATCCTGGTCGCCGTGCTGCTTGCGTTCGAGGACCTCGGCTACCCGGAAGGGCTGTGGATGCAGTACCTGCTGGTGGTGTGGGGCATGGCCGGCGCCGTTTTCGCACTGGTGCGCCCGGTGACCTGCAAGGTGCCCGCATGAAGCGCGCCATTGCAATCCTGCTCAGCCTCGGCCTGCTGGGCTGGTTTCTCGCCGACGCCCGCTGGCAGACCCTGGGCACGGCGCTGGGCCGCCTGACCCCCGCCATCGTGGCCGTGGCCGTGGCCGGCTTTGCCGCCAGCTACCTGCTGCGCGCACTGCGCGTGTACGACGAATTCCGTCGCGATGCCGCGGGCCGCTTCGGCGCCTGCGTGCGCATCGTGCTGATGCACAATGCGATGGTCAATATCGTGCCCTTCCGGGGTGGCGAGGCCGCATTTCCGCTGCTGCTGCAGCGTACCTTCGGCACGCCGCTGCCGCGGGCGATTGCCTCGCTGTTCTGGTTCCGCCTGCAGGATGCGCTCGTGGTCGGCATGGTCGCGGTCGCGGTATGGCCCGAACTGCCTCTGGCATTGCGCATTGCGGGCCTGGTCGCGCTCGCCGTCTTTGCCTGGGGCCTGCCGCGCTGGGCACGCAAGCCACATGACTGGGCGGAACGCGGTGCGTTTGCGGGCAGATTGGCGAAGCTGCGCAACGCCTTTGGCGAATCCACCCGTCACGCCCGCTTTGGCTGGCTATGGACGGTTTCCAACTGGTCGGTGAAGCTCGCCGCGCAGGCGTGGTTGCTCGCAGCCCTGCTCTCCACCGGCATGCCCGAGGGCGCAGCCGGTGCGCTCGGCGCAGAGCTCGCCGCCATTCTTCCGATTCAGGGCGTAGCCGGTTTCGGCACCTACGAAGCCGGCGCCGCCGCCGCCCTGCTGCCCGCCGGCATCGCCTTCGGCGACGGCCTGCAGGCGGCACTCGCCCTTCATCTTTTCGTCATTGCCTGTGCGCTGAGCGCAGGCGCGCTGGCCTGGCTGTTCCCGAACGCCGGCCCGGCAACTGCCGCATCATCGGCACAAGCCCATTCATCTTCCGAGAGTGCATCCCGTTCATGAACAAGTCGCCCCTGCCCCACGCCGAACCGCAGATCCCCGAGGGCCTGCCCGAGCACACCCTGTCCGTGGTGGTGCCGATGTACAACGAGGCGGAGAACGTCGAGCCGCTGCTCGACCGCATTCATCTCGCCCTCGGCCCCTACCCGTGGCCCTGGGAAGTGGTGCTGGTCGATGACGGCAGCTCGGACGCCACGCCGCTTGAGCTGGCGCGCTGCGCCAAGCAGTTCGGCCCTCACGTCCGTGTTGTCGAGCTGATGCGCAACTTCAAGCAGACCGCCGCGATGCAGGCCGGGCTCGATGCCGCACGCGGCAGCGTGATCGTGACCATGGACGGCGATCTGCAGAATGACCCGATCGACATCCCGCGCATGGTGTACCGCCTGCTCACGGAGGATCTCGATCTCGTGGCCGGCTGGCGCAAGGATCGCCAGGACGGGCTGCTGCTGCGCAAGATTCCGTCACGCATCGCCAACCGCCTGATCGCCCGCCTCACCGGCGTGCATCTGCGCGACTACGGCTGCAGCCTCAAGGTGTTCCGCGGCTCCGCCATCAAGAGCGTGCGCCTGTACGGCGAAATGCACCGCTTCATTCCCGCGTGGCTGGCGACCGTCACCACGCCGCGACGCATTGCCCAGGAAGTCGTCACCCACCACGCACGGGTGTTCGGCCAATCCAAGTACGGCATCTCGCGCACCTTCCGCGTCATTCTCGACCTCGTCTTCGTGTACTTCTTCATGCGTTTCCGCACGCGCCCGGGTCACTTCTTCGGCGGCATCGGTATCGGCCTCGGCGCCCTGGGCAGCCTGATCCTGGCCTACCTCGGTTTCGTGAAGATCTTCCTCGGCGAAGAAATCGGCACCCGCCCCCTGCTCTTCGGCGGCTTCTTCCTGGTGATTGCGGGCGTGCAGATGGTGACGTCCGGGGTACTGGCAGAGCTGCTCACCCGGGTCTATTACGAGTCGGGCACGTCGCGCCCCTACCTTTCCCGCCCGGCCGTCGAACTTTCAGCGGATGAGGGCTGGCGCCAGCCCGTCGAGGCGTGAGCATGCTGTCGCGCAACCCCGTCGTCGCCACCCTGATCCTGCTGCTGCCGCTGGCGAGCTTCTTTCTGCTGCTGGGCGGTGCGCCGCTGTTTGACGTAGACGAAGGGGCCTTCTCCGAGGCAACCCGCGAGATGTTCGCGCGCGGGGACTTCCTATCCACCTATCTCAACGGCGAGCACCGCTTCGACAAGCCGATTCTGGTGTACTGGTTTCAGGCGCTGGGCTACCTGATCTTCGGCGCCACCGAGTGGGCCTTCCGTCTGCCTTCCGCAGTTGCGGCAGTGATCTGGAGTTACGCCACCTGGTATTTCGCGCGCCAGCGTTTCGGCCCGGACACTGCGCTTGCCGCACTCGCCGTCGCCGCCACCGCCATCGGCCCCTTCGCCATCGGGCGTGCGGCCACCGCCGACGCCCTGCTCAACATGCTGCTGGCGCTGGCACTGTTCGATGCCTGGCGTCATCTGGAGTCGGGCCAGCGCACGCCCTTGCTGCGCAGCTACGTCTGGATTGCGCTGGGCGTGCTCACCAAGGGGCCGATTGCCCTGATCGTGCCGGGCACGGTCACGCTGCTGTACTGCGCCACGCGTGGCGAATGGAAGCGCTGGGCACGCTCCGTGTTCGACCCCACGGGCTGGGCGATTCTCGCCGTCCTGGTCACGCCCTGGTACGTCTATGCGCTGTTCACCCACGGACAGAACTTCATCGACGGCTTTATCCTCAAGCACAACGTCGAACGCTTCACCGGCACCCTCGAAGGGCATACCGGCAGCCTGTTCTATTACATCTTTGCCGTTCCGCTGCTGCTGCTGCCATGGACCTCGCCGCTGATCGCGTCGCTGCGAAACATCCGCGCCGACGCGGGCACCGGCGTGCGCCGTTTCCTGTGGATCTGGGCCGGGTTCGTCGTCGTCTTCTTCTCGCTCTCCGGCACCAAGCTGCCGCACTACGTGCTCTATGGCTCGACCCCGCTGTTCCTGCTGATCGCAGCACACCGCGACAGTCTGCGCCGGGGCTGGGTGCACTTCGCCCCGCTCACCCTGCTGCTAGCGCTGTTCGTGGCCCTGCCGCTGGTGTTCGATCTGCTCTCGGCGAGCTCGGCGGGCAATGCCTATTACCGTGCCCAGCTCGGCGATGCGCTGGCGCGTGCCGATGCGATCTACTACACCGTCACCCTTGCCTGCCTGCTGCTGTGGCTGGCAGTCGCATTGCGCCTGCCGGCGGGCATCTGGTCAAAGATGATGGTGGGTGCGGCGCTGCAGGTACTGGCACTGACCACGGTCGTCGTCCCCTGGGTCGGCAACGTGCTGCAAGGGCCCGTGAAGGAAGCCGCAGCCTTCGTACGCGAGCGGCCCGAGCCCGTGGTGGCATGGCGGCTCGACGTGCCCAGCCTCAGCGTCTACCGCGAGGCCGTCACACCCTCGCGCGCGCCGCTTGCCGGTGAGCTTGCCGTCACCCGCATAGATCGCGTACCTGAAACGGGATACGAAACACTGTTCCTCAAGGGCGGTGTTGCAGTTGTCAGGCAGAAAACCGCAGAGGAATGAACATGGACGCAGCACAGACCCCGAGCGGCACTGCTCATGAAGGCGGACCGCACAGCCGCCTCACCCTGATCATGCTGGTCAGCATGCTGGCCTGTTCCGCACTGTTCCTGCTGTGGCCTGAAATCGACCTCCGTACCAGCGCTGCCTTCTACACCGAGGGCAGCGGCTTCTGGGGCGAGCGCAACGCATTCGTGATGGCGCTTTACCGGGGCATTCCGATGATGTCCAACGCCATCATCATCGGCCTCTTCATCGCGCTCTTTGCCTACATGTTTCAGCGCGGCCTTCAGGGTGCCCGCAGGCGCATCCAGGTCGGCTACCTGATCACGGCGCTCATCCTCGGCCCTGGCCTCCTGATCGACGTCGTGCTGAAGGATCACTGGGGACGGGCGCGACCGGCAAAGGTCACCGAGTTTGGCGGCGCCGCGACCTTTTCGCCCGCCATCATTCCGACCGATCAGTGCGGCAAGAACTGTTCGTTCGTCAGCGGCCATGCATCGGCAGGCTTCTATTTCGTCAGTCTCGGCTTTCTCGGCGGGGTTGCAGCCCGCCGGCGGTGGACGCTGATCGGACTCGGACTCGGCGCGGTCTTCGGATTTGGTCGAGTCGCACAGGGCGGACATTTTCTGAGCGACATCGTCTTCAGTTTCTACGCAACCTGGTTCGCCGCGTGGCTGGCATGGGTGATGTTCAGAAAACTCGGCTGGATGAGCGACCCCGACGAAACCGGGGCCACCACGCCCCACTGATCCGGGGACCAGGTTTCAAGCCGGGCATCGCGCAACCCCGACATCGCGTCTGTCGCCGCAGCGCATGTACTCGGCTCAGGCCGTGATCCGCTCAGCGCGGCTTGGGGCTTGCCGTTCGCGACTTGAGAAAGGCCAGTTCGGCCTGGCGCTTCTTCAGCGCCTCGTTGAGTTCAGCCAGCTGGCGCTCCAGCTCGGCCCGGGTCGCGCGCTCCATCTCAACCGAAAGACGCCCCACACTGAGCTCCTCGGCAAGGCGCTGATTGTCCTGCTCCAGCGCCTGCACCTTGACCCCATGCGCCAGATCCGTGTCGAGATACCACACCAGGCAGATCAGAAAAGTCAGCAAGGCTCCGCCAAGCGCGGCCCCAATCACCAGCTTGCGCTGATGCGCGGCAATACGGTCGCTGACGGCGTCCTCTCCCAGGCGACGCGGGCGAAAACCGGCGAATCGGTTCACAGTGGCACTGCGTCAGGAGTTGTCGAGGTAACGCAGGGGATTGACGAAGGCCCCGTTGCGGAGCACTTCGAAGTGCAGGTGCGCGCCGGTCGAGCGGCCGGTCGAACCCACCGCTGCGATCCGCTGCGACGGCGTCACCACGTCGCCCACCTTCACGAACAGACGCGAGCAGTGTGCATAGCGGCTCACGAGCCCGTTACCGTGATCGATCTCGACCAGATAGCCGTACTCGCGGTGATAGCCGGAAAAAACGACCCGACCGCCGGCACTGGCATGAATCGGGGTGCCCGCACGCGCCTGAAAATCGAGACCGGAGTGAAACGCGCTGCGCCCGTTGATCGGATCGACGCGGGTGCCAAATGAAGAGTTGCGACGCCCGTTCGGCACTGGATTACGGCTCGGGAAGGCCATCTGCGCAAGGTCGAGCTCGGTGGCCGCACGATCAACCTCGAACAGCACGGCGCCCAGACGCTCGAGTTCGTATTCGAGATCAGTCAGGCCCGCGCCCTGATCGTCGAATGCCGCCAGCGCGGCATCCGCATGACCCGAACTGCCAAGCAGCGAGATCAGCGGTCCACCACTTGCTCCGACCGCTTTCCTGGCCGCTTCGGACTGCGTGGCAGCCGTTTTTCCGGCTTCCGCAGCCGGCGGCACTGCCTGTGTGCCTGCAGCGCTCGCAGCACCGGTGTCCTTGCCCTTCAGGACGCCCACCCGCTTGGCGAGTGTCAGCGCCTCGGATTCGAGCCGTGCAAGTTTTCCGGAGATCTCGCCCAGCCGATCGACCAGAAAACGGCCTTCGGGATGGTCCACACTCAGCGGAGAGGCCGGGGTATCGACCTCGGCGCGCCCCACACCGACGCCAAGCGCGAAAGCACCACCGGCAACTGCAAGCAGGGTTCCTGATGCAATCAGGATCAGGGCGCGCGAACTCAGCGTGCGGACACGCGAGCGGCTGAAGCGTCCCATGGAAAGAATGACCAGTGCCATCCCCTTCCTCCGATAAGTGCCCGCCAGCCTGAACGAATCCCGGCGTGCGGCCTGATAGTGGGGTGTGTCGACCGCAGCGACGGTTACATCCCCGCACAACTGATTTGGCCAAACACAAAACAGCAGGAGTCTATCACTAAGTTCGGATAAGGAAAGCACTGCAGATTCTGGCAGCCGTAAACGCACAACGGCGACCTGAGCCGCCGTTGTGCCTTGATGCCGAAGTACGCTTTACTTGGTCGCGTGCGTCGACAGGCTCAGCCAGGTCGAGACCACGGTATCCGGGTTCAGCGAAATGGTCTGAATGCCTTCATCCATGAGCCACTCGGCAAAGTCGGCGTGGTCCGACGGACCCTGACCGCAAATGCCGACGTACTTATCGAGACGATTGGCCGACTGGATCGCCATCGACAGCAGCGCCTTCACCGCTTCGTCGCGCTCGTCGAAGGCATGCGCCACCAGACCGGAGTCGCGGTCCAGCCCCAGGGTGAGCTGAGTCAGGTCGTTGGAGCCGATCGAGAAGCCGTCGAAGAACTCAAGGAACTTGTCGGCCAGCAGCGCGTTGGACGGGATCTCGCACATCATGATGAGCTTGAGATCGTTCACGCCACGCTTCAGACCATGCTCGGCGAGCAGATCCACCACGCCCGAAGCCTCTTCGAGGTTGCGCACGAACGGAATCATGATCTGAACGTTGGTCAGACCCAGCTCGTTGCGTACCTTGCGCATTGCGGCGCATTCCATCTCGAAGCAGTCACGGAAGGAGTGCGCGATGTAACGCGATGCGCCGCGGAAGCCCAGCATCGGGTTTTCTTCTTCCGGCTCGTAGATGTCGCCACCCAGCAGCTTGCGGTACTCGTTCGACTTGAAGTCGGACATGCGCACGATCACGGGCTTCGGATAGAAAGCCGCAGCAATCGTGGCCACACCTTCGACCAACTTCTCGATGAAGAACTGCTTGGGCGTGGCGTAGCCGCGCGAACGGCGATTGATTTCGTCGCGCAGACTGGCCGGCACCTGACCCAGTTCGAGAATGGCCTTCGGGTGAATGCCGATCATGTTGTTGATGACGAACTCGAGACGGGCCAGACCGACACCGCCGTTGGGGATCTGCGCGAACTCGAAGGCGAGTTCGGGATTGCCCACGTTCATCATGATCTTCACCGGGATCTCAGGCAGATTGCCCATGTCGGTGGTGATGACCTCGAAGTCGAGCTTGCCACGGTACACGTAGCCGGTATCGCCTTCAGCGCAGGACACGGTCACCGAATCGCCTTCGGACAGGATGTCGGTGGCATTGCCACAACCCACGATGGCCGGAATACCAAGCTCACGCGCGATGATCGCAGCGTGGCAGGTACGACCGCCACGGTTGGTGACGATGGCGCTGGCGCGCTTCATCACCGGCTCCCAGTTGGGATCGGTCATGTCCGTCACCAGGATGTCGCCAGCCTGGACGCGGTTCATTTCGGACGCATCCTTGACCACGCGCACGGTGCCGGCGCCGATCTTCTGACCGATGGCGCGGCCATGGGTCAGTGCCTTGCCGTACTGCTTCAGGCGGTACTTTTCCATCACGTGACCGGAGGACTGGCTCTTCACCGTCTCGGGGCGTGCCTGGAGGATGTACAGCTTGCCGTCTACGCCGTCCTTGCCCCACTCGATATCCATTGGGCGGCCGTAGTGCTTTTCGATGACCACTGCGTAGCGCGCGAGTTCGAGCACGTCTTCGTCGGTCAGCGAGAAGCGGTTGCGATCGGCCTCGGGCACATCGATCGTGCGCACCGACTTGCCGGCTTCCTTCTTGTCCGCGAACACCATCTGGATGAGCTTGGAACCGAGGTTGCGGCGAACCACAGCCGGACGGCCCAGTGCCAGCATGGGCTTGTGCACGTAGAACTCGTCAGGGTTCACCGCACCCTGGACGACAGTCTCACCCAGGCCGTAGGATGACGTGATGAAAACCACGTCCTTGAAGCCGGACTCGGTATCGATGGTGAACATGACGCCGGAAGCACCGGTATCCGAACGCACCATGCGCTGCACGCCAGCCGACAGCGCAACGTCGGCGTGTGCAAAATCCTTATGAACGCGATAGGCGATCGCGCGGTCGTTGTACAGGGAAGCAAACACTTCCTTCATGGCGTGCAGGATGTTCTCGTAGCCATGAATGTTGAGGAAGGTTTCCTGCTGACCGGCAAAGGATGCGTCGGGCAGGTCTTCCGCGGTCGCCGAAGAGCGAACGGCAAAGCTGCCCTCGCCTTCAGAGGTAATCTTCTCGTACGCCGCCTTGATCTCGGATTCGAGCTGAGCCGGGAACGGGGTATCGACGATCCACTGACGAATCTCGGCACCGACCTTGACCAGCGCATCGACGTCGTCGACGTTGAGGGCATCAAGTGCGGCATTGATCCGGTCAGCCAACCCGTTGTGAGCAAGGAACTCGCGATAGGCGTCGGCGGTGGTGGCAAAACCACCCGGAACGCGAACGCTCGAAGGCAGCTGGCTGATCATCTCGCCGAGCGAGGCGTTCTTTCCGCCGACCTTGTCGACATCGGTCATGCGAAGTTCTACGAAGGGAATGACGTAACGGCTCATGAGTGGCTTCCGGATTCCATGAAGTGACAGCAAAATGCGATTTTACAGAAAAATTGTGCTCTGCCGCACGGCAGGGTATGCCCTAATCACAATTTGACACATCAGAAAGAGCCATCGCACATGAGCAACCTTCCGAACCGGACAGTTTTTTTCATCTCCGACGGCACCGGCATCACCGCGGAAACACTGGGACACAGCCTGCTGGCACAGTTCCCGGAAGCCCGTTTCCGCCAGGTCCGGATCCCATTTGTCGATGATCTCGACAAAGCGATTGAGTGTGCAAGCCAAATTCGAGACGCGTTTGTTACCGACGGCACGCGGCCAATCGTGTTCAGCACCCTGGTCAATCCCAAGACGGTCGAAGCCCTGCACAAGGCCGACGCCCTGTTTCTGGAGCTCTTCGACCGCTTCATCGGCCCGCTCGAGTCGGAACTCGGGCAGCGCTCGACCCATGCCGTCGGCCGCTTTCACGGCATTGCCGACAGCAACGACTACAAGAACCGCATCGAGGCGATCAACTTCGCGATGGCCCACGACGACGGCGTCTCGTCCGACGGCGAACTGGCCGAAGCCGATGTCATCCTGGTTGGTGTCTCCCGCTCGGGAAAAACACCCACCAGCCTCTACCTCGCCATGCAGTTCGGCGTGAAGGCTGCCAATTATCCGCTTATTCCGGAAGATTTCGAGCGCAACAAGCTCCCCGGCGAACTCCATCGCTACCGCAGCAAGCTGTTCGGGCTCACCATCGCACCCGAACGCCTGTCGCAGATCCGCCAGGAACGCCGGCCCAACAGTCGCTATGCGTCGCACGACAACTGCACCTACGAAATTGATGCGGCGCAAAAACTGATGCGCCGCGAGAACATCCGCTGGCTCGACTCCACGACCAAGTCCATCGAGGAAATCTCGGCCACCATCCTGCAGACCGTCCGCCTCAACAAACCGGCATACTGAACCGGCTGCGCTAGAATGGCTCAAAGTGTTCAAGAGCTCATCCGAACACATCATTGCCACACAGGACATGAGATGAAAAGACCGCGCATCAAGCGCCGCGGCGGCATTGGCCGCCTTGCTGAACAACTTGTCTGGCTCTCCACAGGCCTTGCGGAATCCGGCTGCCGGGTCGAGGATCACTACTGGGAAGAGCGGCTGACGAGTGCTATCGACACCATCCTGGGCAACGACGACGAAGATACGCTGAACAGCGCCCTCGACCGCCTGTTCGGGAGCGAAAGCCCTGGGTACGACGAACTTGCTGACCACATCGAGTCGCGCTCCGAGTCGGCTGCAGGCGTCGCCCCGGAGCACGACATCCTGCTCATCGCCGCGCCCATCCTGGCATGGTCGCGGTTCAGCATCCCCGCCACGTCACTGTCCGCGTCGACGCTGGCAAACCTGCGGGTGCACCTGCAGGCGCACGTGCTTGCCTCGGATACGCAACTGGCGATTGCCGACTTCCTCTTCAGTCCCGACCAGCTGCCGCAGGGCTATTGCTCAACGGCCGGCTTTGCAGGACTGGCCGGGCGTGCCGCCATCAGCGGGCAGGACTTTCACATCGACACGGCCGGCATGCCGGAAACATCGCAGTTTCTGTCCGACACACGTTACCTGCTCGCTGCGGTTGCCGTGCGCAAGGGCGAAGCCCTGTTCCGCTGGCAGGAGCAGGACGGCAATCGCGAACAGGCGCTCACTCAGTGGCGCAGCCAGGGCGGCGCCTGCCTCGCCCCGCTGATGCCGGGCTGCGTCCTCGAACTCGTGCTGCCCGAAGCCTACTTCAGCGCCTGCCGGGCGGCCGACAAGGCCAGTCGGCCCTACTCCATCCGCGCATCGGTCGCCTTCCTCGGTGCCGCACTCGACGCCCCTGCCCCCAAGCTGATGGCGGTGATCGCGCCGTTCCGTGACGAAGAGATCGAGGAATACCGCATCGGCTTCACCATGCACGGCCGCGAAGACGTGCTGCATGGCGTCGTATGGCCCCTGCTTGGTGCAGAGGATGAAACCATCGATGTGCCCGCGGAAATCGAAGCCGTGCTGCGCGAATGTGGCGTCGGCGAGGTGCGCTACCTCGACCACCGTTTCCCGCTGGAGTACTGCGAGGACTGTGGCGCCCCGATGTACCCCTCGCCCGAAGGCGAGATCATGCACGCCGAGATGCCTGAAGAGCAGACCGAACACGTGCCGCGCCACCTGCACTGAGCCGGGCGCGCACAGGAGACAGACATGAGTCGAAAAATCGAGAAATCCAACGCCGCCTGGCGCGAACTGCTGACGTCCATCCAGTACCACGTCGCGCGCGAGAAAGGCACGGAACGCGCCTTCACCGGGGAATACTGGAACACTTGGGACAAGGGCGAGTATCACTGCGTGTGCTGCGACGCACCGCTCTTCGCCTCCGAGCACAAGTTCGATGCCGGCTGCGGCTGGCCCAGCTTCTGGACCGCAGCCGAAGCGGAAAACGTCGAGTCCGCAGAGGACAACAGCCATTTCATGCGCAGGACCGAGGTCCTGTGCCATCAGTGCGGCGCCCACCTCGGGCATGTCTTCGAGGACGGCCCACAGCCGACCGGCCTGCGCTACTGCATCAATTCGGCATCGATCCGCTTCATCCCCGAGGAAAGATCGGGAGACTGAGCGGCCAGACCCTGCTTCGGGCCCTCAGGCCTGAAGCAGGAATTCGCGCACAAGCGAAATCTGCGCCGGGTCCATCAGCATCGGCGCATGGCCGATACCTTCAAATTCAACGATTATTGCCTTGGGGCCGCGAACTGCCATGGCCTCGAGGGTTTCGTGTTCCAGCAGATCGGACTCGGCCCCGCGCAGGGCCAGCGTCGGGCAGCGGACCCGCTCGTAGGTGTCCCACATGTCGATGTCCATCACGATCGGAATCTGGCGGAAAGCTTCGCCGATGCCCGGGTCATAGACCATCGCAAACCCATCGGCGACCGGTCTCACGGTGTATTGAGTCAGGTGGCGCCACTGCGCATCCGTCAGCGGGCCGAATGGGGCGCTGACCTCACGCACGTAGGCCTCGGCGGCCTCCATCGACGGAAAGACCGGTGCGGTTCCCACATAGGGTCCGATCCGGCGCAGGGACACCGCGGTGATCACCGGGCCCACATCATTGAGCACGAGCCGGCTGATCGGCGAATGCGGCTGAGCGGCGATCAGCATGCCGATGATGCCCCCCATCGAGGTTCCCACCCAATGCACCTTCTCGACATTGAGCCGGGCGATGAGCGTGATCATGTCGGCCACATAGAGCGGAAAGCCATAGTCCGACTTGACCCCGAGCCAGTCACTGCGGCCACGCCCGACGACATCCGGGCAGATCACGCGGTACTCGTCCGAGAGCGCGATCGCGAGATCATCGAAGTCGCGCCCGTTTCGCGTCAGGCCGTGCGCACAGATCACGACCCGCGGGTTGTCGCGATCGCCCCACTCGGTGTAAGCCATGCGATGCAGGCCATGCGGACCGATGCATTGAACCGAGCCTTCACGCAGCCCGCGGTAGGGCCGCACCGGCGCGGGAGGGGCCTTGAACAGATTGCGCAGGTTGTCGAGCAGGCTCATTGCGTGGGCACCGGTAATCAGAATGGTTCGAGTCTAGCACCATCCGTGCCAGTCCACGATTCATCCAGCGGGTGCCGGCATGCATCACGAAGTCCTTTGGATTCACGCCCCGGCCGAGCGCGCAGCGCGCATCGATCAGCCGGGATCAAGCCTCAGCACCGAGCCCTCGGTTTCCTCCAGCAACCACAACTTGCCGTCTGGGCCCTGGCGAACGTCCCGGATACGACGTCCGAAATCCTCCAGCAGTCGCTCGGCCTCGCGCACCTTGCCGCCCTCCTCGCTCATTCGCGCCAGCAGGCGGAACTTGAGCGCCCCCACGAACAGGCTGCCCTGCCATCCCGGATAGACATCGCCGGTGTAGAAGCTCATGCCCGATGGCGCAATCGAGGGCGTCCACTGGTGGCGAGGTGGCTCGACATCGGCCCGCTCCGTGCCCTCGCCGATGCGCGTGCCGATGACATACTCGCGGCCATAGGTAATCACCGGCCAGCCGTAGTTGCGCCCGGGCAGAATCTCGTTGATCTCGTCGCCCCCCTGCGGTCCGTGCTCGTGCGCCCAGAGCGTGCCGATCAGCGGATGCAGCGCGGCCCCCTGAACGTTGCGATGGCCATAGGACCAGATCTCCGGCAGCGCCCCCGCCTTGCCGACGAAGGGATTGTCCGGCGGCACCGAACCATCGGGCCGGATGCGCACAATCTTCCCCATGTGACTGTCCAGATCCTGCGCACGGTCACGGAAACTGTAGCGGTCGCCCAGCGTGACGAAGAGATTGCCGTCGCGCCCGAAAACCAGTCGCGAACCCCAGTGGTGGCCGCCCGACGGGGACTCGTTCTGTGCAAAGATGATCTTCACTTCGCTCAGCTTCAGTGCGTCGCTGTCCAGCACTGCGCGCGCCACGGCGGTGCGTGCCCCGTCCCGCGTGGGCTGTGCAAAGGAAAAGAAGATCGTGCGGTCCGCTGCAAACGCCGGACTGAGCACAACATCAAGCAGGCCGCCCTGTCCGCGCGAGTGCACATCGGGCACACCCGCAATCGGCGCAGACACCGTGCCTTGTGGCGACACGATGCGCATGCGCCCCGGGCGCTCGGTCACCAGCATGCGACCATCGGGCAGAAAAGCCAGAGACCAGGGCGTCTCGAGCCCGCTTGCCACTACCGTGACCCGTACCGGGCTCGCTGCCTGGGTCATGCCGACCACCAGCAACAGCACCATCGACAGCAGCCCGCTTCTCAGCCACCCGCCCACGCCGGACACACATCGTTTTCCAGCCATCTTCAACCTCCCGATTCGGGCGCTCGCCCGTGGCTTCACCTAGGTCTGAGGCAGCAGCCCGCGGAAATCGTTCGCGGCCCGGACACGCCCCCTCGCACGTCATGTCGAGCCCTACAAACGACGATCAACTGCTTTGAAAATGCTACCATTTGCGCCATGCAGGAGAGCAAATGCTGACAAACGACAAACCCGGCCCGAGCACACAGGAACCTCAACACGGCGGCACCGAAGGCCGGTCGACGGAGCGCGTCGACCGTCGCGGCATCCAGTCGATCGAGGTCGGCGGCACCTTGCTGCAGGCGCTGGTGCGAAACGGCACCCCTATGATGCTCAAGGACCTTGCGCGCGAGGCCGGCATGCCGCCGGCAAAGGCCCACCCCTACCTGGTGAGCTTCGGCAAGCTCGGACTCATCGAGCAGGACCCCGTCACCGGCCGCTATGGCCTGGGGCCGTTCTCCCTGCAGATGGGCCTGACCGCACTGCACGCGCTCGACCCGCTCAAGGCGGCGATGCCCGAAATCGCCAAGCTGGCCGATGACATCCAGCTCAACGTGGCGATCGCGGTATGGGGCAACCGTGGCCCCACCATCATCCGCATCGAAGAGTGCCACCGCCCGATCCATATCAACATGCGTCCGGGCACCGTGATGACGCCGCTGATGCTCACGGCCACCGGCCGCGTCTTTGCCGCTTTCCTGCCCGATCGCATCACCCGCCCGCTGGTGGACGAAGAACTGTCGCAGTTCGCTGCGGGCGAACAGCCGGCGCTCAAGATGTCAAAGCGTCATATCGACGAGATCCTGAGCGATGTGCGCAAACATGGCATCGCACGCGCCCTCGGTCACCCGATCCCGGGCATCAACGCCTTCTGCGCCCCGGTGTTCGACAACAGCGGAGCACTTTCGCTGGCCATCACCGCAATGGGGCCTGCAGGCGCCTTCGACACCGACTGGAACGGCACCACCGCCACCAAGGTGCGTGCCTGCGCGCGCGAGATTTCCGGTCGCCTGGGCAATATCTCGGGCGCGGGCTGAACACGACGGGGCAATCACGGCCCCGGCTGCACCTTACTCGGCGTCGGGCTGATTTCCCGGTGCCGCGAGACGGAAGGCTTCGAGGTCTTCGCAGCGCTCGGCAATGCGGCTGATCACCGGCAGCGCGTCCATCCGGCAATTGAAGCGACGCGCATTGAACACCTGCGGCACCAGACAGCAGTCTGCCAGCGTGGGCGTGTCCCCATGACAGAACGCACCGGTACGCGCATCGACCGCCAGCATCGCTTCGACCGCGGCGAGGCCCAGTTCCACCCAGTGCCGATACCACGCGCTCTTCTGCTCGTCACTCGCGCCCAGGTCGCGCCCGAGGTACTGCAGCACGCGAAGGTTGTTGAGCGGATGAATGTCGCAGGCAATGGTCTGCGCAATCGCGCGGATACGGGCGCGGTCGACCGGCGTCCCGGGCAGCAGCGCCGGCTCGGGGTGGGTTTCATCCAGGTACTCGATGATTGCCATCGACTGGGTCATCACCCGGCCCCCTTCCACGAGCGCGGGCACCAGGGCTGCGGGATTGACCGCCAGATAGTCTTCCTGCCGGTGCTCGCCGCCGGTGCGGGTCAGGTGGACGGGTATCGACTCGTAGTCCAGCCCCTTGAGATTGAGGGAAATACGCACGCGATAGGCCGCCGAACTGCGGAAATAGGTATAGAGCTTCATGGTGTCTCCCGTGTTGACCAGGCAACGCGCCACCCCGAGCATACGCAGCAAGACCCGGCCTGTTCAAGACCGGGCCCTGTGCTGCGGGCGGTTACGCCCGTGCAGCACGCGGCGACCGGGGCCCGGCCCGGATCAGCGCTTGTACTTCTCGATCAGCCTCTTCGCGCTGTCGAGCATGGCCTGCCCGGGGTAACCCTTGCCGTTCATCTCATCGACCCACTCCGCCGCCAGCTTGTCGCCTTCCTTGCGCCACGACGCAAGCTCCGACGCCGGAATGGTGTTGAACACGTTACCGTGATCAACCGCCTGCTGACGTGCAGCCGGCGCGGACTCATCCCACACGCGACCGATCTGGGCCGAGAAGTCGGCACCGGCGTTATTGTCGATCACCTTCTTCAGGTCCGCGGGCAGGCTGTCGTACTTTGCCTTGTTCATGGCGATGACAAACACCGCCGTGTACAGGGCCGGTTCGGCAGGATCGGTTTCGGTGTGATACTTCGTGAGTTCCTGCAGTTTCATGGTGGGAATCACCTCCCACGGCAGGACGTAGCCGTCGATCACGCCCTTGGACATCGACTCGGTAACCGCGGGCAGCGGCATCGCGACGGGTGCGGCACCGAAAGCGGCCAGCATCTTGTTGGTAAGCCGGGTGGGCGCGCGCATCTTCAGGCCGTTGAAGTCGGCCATCGTGCTGATCTGCCTGTTGCCATGCACGTAGCCGTTGTCATGCACGTGAAAGGCCAGCGGCTTGACCCGCGCAAAATCCTTCTTACCGTAGGTCTCGACGTATTCCCACAGCGCACGGCTGGTCGACTCGGCCGAACGCGACATGAAGGGGAGCTCGAACGCCTCGACCGACGGGAACCGCCCCGCGGTATAGCCGGGCAGGGTCCACACAATGTCGGCCACGCCATCGGTCGCCTGCTGGATCAGCTGCGGCGGCGTGCCGCCAAGCTGCATCGAGGGATAGATCTGACATTTGAGCCGGTTCGCAGACTCCTTTGCGATCTTCTCGCACCAGGGCAGCAACACCTTCTGCTGCGACAGGGCCGCCGACGGCCAGAAGTGAGCCACCTTGAGCGTGATCTCCTGCGCACCGGCCAGCGACGCGCCCAGCGCAATTGCAGTGCCAAGCGCTGCATTCACGAAATGTCGGGTCTTCATGCGTGTCTCCATCCTGTTTTTATAGCCTGGGTCGTACGCCGGCCCCGTCGGCGGGCGGATGCTGCTGACGAGCGCTCAACCGGCCGGCGTCGCGACGGTGTTCTCGATGGCACCGAAGATGCTGCTCCCGTCGCCATCGAACATCTCGATGCGAACCCTGTCACCGGCGCGCATGAAGGGCGTCACCGCCTTGCCCTGCTCGATGGTTTCGTAAGTCCGCACCTCTGCCAGGCAGCAATATCCCACGCCGCCATTCTCGACCGACGAGCCCCACAGGTTGCCCTGCTTGTTGGACACGGTGCCGGAACCGACGATGGTACCCGCCTCAAGCTGACGCGTCTTGGCGGCGTGCGCCACCAGCTGCGCCAGGCTGAATGTCATGTCGACGCCCGCGTTCGGATGACCGAAGCGTTTCTCGTTGAGGTCGACCACCAGCGGCAGATGCACCTTGGCATCGCGCCACGCCACACCGAGCTCGTCCGGCGTGACCGCCACCGGGCTGAAGGCGCTTGCCGGCTTGCTCTGGAAGAAGCCGAAGCCCTTCGCCAGCTCGTTGGGAATCAGGTTGCGCAGCGACACGTCATTGACCAGCATCAGCAGCCGGATGGCCTTTTCCGCCACCTCAGGGCTCGCGCCCATCGGCACGTCGCCGGTCACCACGGTCACTTCGGCCTCGAAGTCGATGCCCCAGCTTTCGTCCGCCACCACCTTGTCGCGCGGGCCGATGAAACTGTCCGAGCCGCCCTGATACATCAGCGGGTCGGTGTAGAAGGACGCCGGCACCTCGGAGTTGCGCGCCTTGCGCACCAGTTCGACGTGATTGATGTAAGCCGATCCGTCAGCCCACTGATAGGCGCGCGGCAGCGGCGAATGGCAGTGCAGCGGGGCGAAGGGGATCGCGTGGCGCGCATGGCCGGCGTTGAGCATGTCGTAGACGAGCTCGAGCTCGGCCACCACGTTGTCCCAGTCGTCGAGCGCCGCCTGCAGGGTTTTGGCGATACCGCCCACGGTCTGGCAGATGCTCAGGTCGCGGCTGACAACGACAAGCGTGCCGTCACGGCCGCCATGCTTGAGGGTAGCGAGCTTCAATTGAACATCTCCTTGTGACGGCCGTCATGCATCCATGCGGCGTGCTTGGGCGCCTTCTTGGTCTTTGCCCATTCTTCGAGCATGTCCCACTTTACCTTGTCGAGCGCTTCGAGCATCTTCGGGCTGCCAGTGTTGCACGCCAGCTCGAGGCGGTGGCCGTTGGGATCGAAGAAATAGATCGACTGGAACAAGGCATGATCGGTGGGGCCGACGACATCGATCCCCGCCGCCTCGAGCCGCGCCTTGGCCGCCATCAGCACCTCCATCGACTCAACTTCCATCGCCAGATGCTGGGTCCATGCGGGGGTGTTCTCGTCGCGTCCCATCGGCGCCCGGGTGGGCAGTTCGAAAAAGGCCAGCACATTGCCCATGCCTGCATCCATGAAGATGTGCATGTAGGGGTCGGCCTCGCCGGTGGAGGGCACGGCGTCCTCGGCAATCGACAGCACCAGCTTCATGTCGAGGTGCTTCTCGTACCAGCGCGCGGTTTCGAGTGCGTCCTTGCAGCGGTAAGCGACGTGGTGAATCTTCTTGATCATGATGAATGTCTCCTGCTTGCGTGTGGCTCAGACGCCTTCGCGGGCGATCTTCATCGCCTCGCGCAGCACCGATATGTCGCCAATGTGATTCGACAGCAACAGGATCAGGCGGGCGTTGACTGCGGCGCTCTGTTCGTCGGTGAGATCACGGTGGGTTTCGATCAGCGCTTCGTAGAAGTCGTCGCCAGGTGAAAAGGCACGGAAGTAGCGTTTGCCGGGTTCGTGCAGATTGCTTTGAGTATTCAGGGCCATGGTCTGCTCCTTCAGGCGTTGCAGCTTGCTTTGGCGACGGCTGCGCGCACTTTCGCCACATCGAGGGCGCGCCAGCGCGCGGCCACGTGTTGATCGGGACGGGCCAGAATGCTCGCACCGGGGCTGAGGTCGTAACGTTCGCGGATACGCCCCTTGGTGTCGATCAGGGTTTTCACCCCTGCCGGTGCCGTACCGCGTTCGGCCACCACAAGGGCCTCGACCGCAATCGGCGCATCGGCCAGTGCAGCAAGCGCCTGCGCCGTTGCAGCATCCAGCGCGGATGCATCGGCCACGTAATGCAGCAGCTTGAAGCCGTTACCGAGCACCCCGAGCAACCAGCGCTCGCCGCCTGCGGTCTCGATCGGTGCGTCGTCCATCGGCGCGCCCGGCACCATGTCACCGGCAAACTCGTCACTGTCCGGGGTATTCAGCCGCGATTCAGTATAGAAACTCGGCACCGACAGACGCCCGGAATTGACCAGCGCACGCGCAAACGGATAGTGCTCGGCCAGGCCCAGCACCGCGTTGCGGAAGGTCTTGCTGACCGCGCTCTTGGGGGTGATGAAGTCGGTGGAGCGCGTCGAATTCATCAGGTTCTCGTCGGCGGCGAACACGCGCTCGTCGCTGTAGGTGTCGAGCAGTTCGGGCGGCGCCTTGCCATCCATCACCAGCTTGAGCTTCCACGCCAGGTTGTCCGCATCCTGGATGCCGGAGTTGGCGCCACGCGCGCCGAAGGGCGACACCTGGTGCGCCGCATCGCCGACGAAGAGCACGCGCCCGTGATTGAAGCTGTTCATGCGCCGGCACTGGAAGGTATACACGCTGACCCATTCCAGCTCGAACTCGCGCTCGTCCCCGAGCATCGCCTTGATGCGCGGGATGACGTTCTCGGGCTTCTTCTCTTCTTCCGGGTCGGCCTGCCAGCCGAGCTGGAAGTCGATGCGCCACACGTTGTCGGCCTGGCGGTGCAGCAGCACCGACTGGTTGGGATGAAACGGCGGATCGAACCAGAACCAGCGCTCGGTGGGGTACTCGGCCTTCATCACCACGTCCGCGATCAGAAAGCGGTCCATGAAGATCTTGCCTTCGATGTCCAGCCCCATCATCGTACGGATCGGGCTGCGTGCACCGTCAGCGACCACCAGCCAGTCGGTACTCAGGGTGTAGGCGCCATCAGGCGTTTCCACCCGCAGCGAGGCCTTGCCCGCGTCCTGTGTCAGCGCAATCACGGAGTTCTTGAAACGCATCTCGAGATTGGGCAACTGCTGCGCGCGCTTGACCAGGTAGTCCTCGAGGTAATACTGCTGCAGGTTGATCATGCCCGGGCGGTGATGATCCGGCTGCGGGCACAGGTCGAAGCTGAACACTTCCTCCTCGCGGAAGAAGGTGCGCCCCACGTTCCACGACACCCCCTTCTGCACCATCTCTTCGCCGCAACCGAGGCGGTCGAGCACTTCGAGCGCGCGCTTGGCGTAGCACACCCCGCGCGAGCCGAAAGACACGGTGTCGTCGTTATCCAGCAACAGCACGTCGCAGCCCTGCTGCGCGAGGTCGATGGCGGTCGTCAGTCCAACCGGACCGGCGCCGACCACAACAACCGGATAGTGCCCGTCGCGCCCCTCGCTGATTTCGGGTGGACGTTTGTAGTCGAATTTCGGGTATGAGAACGTGCTTGGCACGGCTGTCTCCTCCAGGTCTGTCAATGAGACGCGGCGCCGCCCATCTGCGGGGCGTGTCGCCGGATGCTGTCGGTACTCTGTTGTAGTACGAGCTCGCGGGCGCAGCTCACGCCCGGAAAAACATCACTCCTGCAGCGCGTGCCACATCTGCTGGTCGCGCTCGGCGGTCCAGATGCGCGGATCGCGAATGCCGCTGGCTTCGTCATGCGCGCGAGTCACATCGAAGGGCAGGCAATGCTCGTAGATGAAGACCTGGCCGAACTTCGGATCCATGTTGGCCCGTGCATGCGCCATCGTGCCCTTCAGATCCAGCCCCTTCGCCACCGCTTCCTGCGCGCTGCGATACAGCGTGGAGACGAAATCGCGGGTGTAGGCCAGACCTTCCTGAACGCGCTGCGGATTGAGCAGCGCGGGGCCACGGCCCGGCACCAGCTTGTCAAAGTTCATCGCCGCGAGGTTGTCCAGCGTCTGCGGCCAGTCGGCCAGGTAGGCGTCACCGGTGTAACAGGCGGCATCGGCCTCGACCAGATCGCCGGAGAAACAGATGTTCTGCGACGGCAGATAAACAATGGTGTCACCCTTGGTGTGGCCACGACCGACCTGCTTGATCTTCACCTCAAGCTTGCCCATCCACACCGTCATCTCGCCCTGGAAGGTCATCGTCGGCCAGGTCAGACCGGGCACACTCTCGACCGCATTGAACAGGCGCGGGAAACGGCCGATCTCGGAATCCATGTCCTGCTGACCGCGCTCGACGATCAGGTCGTAGGTGTCCTGGCTGGCAATGATCTGCTCCAGCCCTTCGCTCTTGTAGCCCGAAGCTCCAAGCACACGTACCGCGTGATAGTGGGTGAGCACCACGTACTTGATCGGCTTGTCGGTGAGTTCGCGCACCTTGGCAATCACCTCCTGAGCCATCACCGGGGTCGCGGTGGCGTCGATGATCATCACCGAATCGTCACCAATGATGATGCCGGTGTTCGGATCACCCTCGGCCGTGTAGGCGTAGGCGTTTTCGGACAGCTTGTCGAAACTGACCTGCTTCACTTCGAGGTCGGCCTGGGAAGCAAAAACCTTGGTGTTCATTGTTGTCGTCTCCTGATGGGGTGGATGGGTGCATCCTAGTTGATGATTTGTTAATGGTCAATACGTTCGCCAATAACAAATAATGCAATATGCGCCCAATGCCGCCCTTATCCACCTGCGCGCCGGTGACGGATCATTCCAAATTGGTAGTGCAACCCATCTTGGTTATGATTCTGTGATTCCATCAAGAGAACCGCCGTGAGCCAGACCGACCGCATCGTGAGCATTCGACGCCTGTTCTCGGAACGGCGCCTGGTATCCCGGGCCATGCTGCTCGAAACGCTGGAGGTGTCGCTCGCCACCCTCAAGCGCGACCTCGCCTTCCTGCGCAACAACATGAACACCCCCATCGTGTTCGACCACGAGCACGACGCCTACCGGATCGATCCCACCCAAACCACCGGCGCTCAGTTCGAGCTCCCCGGCATGTGGTTCAGCGACAAGGAGATCCACGCGCTGCTCACCATGCAGCACCTGCTCGCCAACCTCGACCCCGGCGGCCTGCTCGCGCCCCACGTCGCCCCGCTCATCGAACGCCTCAACAAACTGCTCGGCGCCGCAGACAACCCCGCCGAAGAGATCCGCCGCCGCGTACTCATCGTCGGCATCGGCAAGCGCTGCATGAAGCTCGCCCATTTCGAAAACATCGGCGCCGCCCTGCTCCGCCGCAAGCGGTTGCGCATCCGCTACTACGCCCGCGGCAAGGACGAAGAGAACGAACGCGAGATCTCCCCGCAGCGCCTCGTCCATTACCGCGAGAACTGGTACCTCGACGCCTGGTGTCATCTGCGCGGCGCCCTGCGCAATTTCGCTGTGGACAGCATTCGCAGCGTCAACCTGCTCGACCGTGCGGCAGACGACATCCCCAGCAAGACCCTCGACACCGTGCTCGGCCCCGGCTACGGCATCTTCGCCGGCGACCAGCTGCAATGGGCGCGACTGCGCTTCAGCGCGGAACGCTCAAGGTGGGTCGCGAGCGAACACTGGCACCCAGACCAGCGGGGCACATTTGAAGCGGACGGACGCTACGTACTGGAAGTGCCGTACGCCGATCACCGGGAGCTGATGATGGATGTGCTCAAGCACGGGCGGCACTGCGAGGTGCTGGGGCCGGAGGGGCTGCGGGCGCAGGTCCGCGCAGAGATCGGGACAATGATCGCAGCCGCAGAAGAGCCGCCCTCTGGCTCACTCCATGAGCCTGAGCACGTACAAGATATCGTCAGTCTTGATCAACCCGGAGACTGAAGAATGCAAGTTCTAACGCCTTCAGACCTGAAGACCATCCTGCACTCGAAACGAGCCAACCTCTACTACCTCGAGCATTGCCGGGTTCTGGTCAATGGCGGGCGGGTTGAATACGTCACCGACGAAGGCAAGCAGTCTCTTTACTGGAACATTCCGATTGCCAACACCACCACCTTATTGCTTGGTACCGGCACATCGATCACCCAAGCAGCGATGCGCGAACTGGCCAAGGCCGGCGTGCTCGTGGGCTTCTGCGGTGGCGGCGGCACACCGCTCTTTACCGCCAACGAGCTCGACTTCGAGGTCGCGTGGTTCTCGCCCCAGAGCGAATACCGCCCGACCGAGTACCTGCAAGCCTGGGTGCGCTTCTGGTTCGACGACACGCTGCGCCTGAACGCCGCGAAAGCCATCCAGCAGGCCCGGCTAACGCGCATCGCGGCACATTGGATCAACAACCGGCGGCTAGCAGAAGCGGATTTCGTCGTACCCCGCGAACGACTCGAAGCCGCACTGGAATCTTCCCGGCGTGCCATGACTGCGGCACCGGACAACACCGCCCTGCTCACCGAAGAAGCCCGCCTCACGAAAACGCTGTTCAAGCTCGCCTGCGACGCCACCGACTATGGTGAATTCACCCGCGCCAAGGGCGGCAGCGGCAGCGACCCGGCAAACCGCTTTCTCGACCATGGCAACTATCTCGCCTATGGACTGGGTGCCACCGCCACATGGGTGCTCGGTCTGCCGCACGGGCTAGCAGTGCTGCACGGCAAAACGCGCCGCGGCGGCCTCGTATTCGACGTCGCTGATCTGGTCAAGGACGCAGTCATCCTTCCGCAGGCCTTCGTCTCGGCGATGCGCGGCGACAGCGAACAGGAGTTTCGCGACAACTGCATCGAAACCCTGGTCCAGACCGAATCGCTCGACTTCATGATCGACACAGCGAAGGCCATCGCCACCGAAACCGGGAAGCGCATCGCATGAACGTGCTGCTCATCTCCCAGTGCAGCAAGAACGCGCTCACCGAAACCCGACGCATCCTCGACCAGTTCGCCGAACGCCGTGGCGATCGCAGCTGGCAGACGCCCATCACCCAGGCCGGACTGGAAACCCTCTACCGCCTGTTGCGCAAGAGCGCGCGCAAGAACACCGCCGTGGCCTGCCACTGGATTCGTGGCAAAGACCACAGCGAGCTACTGTGGATCGTCGGCGATGCGCGGCAGTTCAACGAGCGCGGCGCGACACCGACCAACATTACGCGAAAGGATGTTCTGCGCAGCCAAGACGAGAATGATTGGCACGCCGCTGAAGACATCCGCCTGCTCGCCCGGCTGGCGGCGCTCTTCCATGATCTGGGCAAGGCCAGCGAAACCTTTCAGATGAAGCTGCGCAGTACCGTACCTCTGGCTGATCCACTCCGCCACGAATGGGTGTCGCTGCGCCTGTTTGAAGCCTTTGTTGGATCGGACTGCCCCCATGACCGGGATTGGCTGACACAACTGACTCAGCTAGACGGCTGTGAAACCGCCCGCGTATTGGATCAACTAACCAAGGATGCCCCGAGCGAACGCGCCTACAGCCCCTTCAGGACACTGCACGACGGCCTGCCTCTGGCACGGGCACTGGGCTGGCTGATCGTCAGCCACCATCGCCTGCCCACGCCGGACAAGGATTGGGCGCTGAAGACCGACTCCCTCAGCCGGTTGCCGGCCGCAGTTGCGCATGACTGGTGCGGCAGCCGCATGCAACCCCGTGATCCCGAGCCTACGAAAGCCGAGATCGCCGGGCACCAGAAGTCCCTCAAAGCCTGCTGGCACTTCCCCCTCGGCCTGCCCTTCGAAAGCCGCCACTGGCGCGAGCACACCGTCAAGCTCGCCCACGCCCTGCTGCAACGCCCCGGCCTACTGGATGAAACCCACGCGCCGGCCCTCCTCGCCAGCCCCCACGTCCTGCACCTCGCCCGCCTCGCCCTGATGCTGTCGGACCACCACTATTCCGCCCAGCCCAGCCACGCCCGCTTCGGCGATCCGGTGAAGAAGGGGCGCAAGGCGCTCCATGCCAACACCCGCTGGAACGACAACGGCAGTAGCAAGGACCTCAACCAGCGCCTCGACGAACACCTGATCGGCGTGGAAGTCAGCGCCAGCCGCCTGCTGCGCAGCATGCCCCGGCTCGCCGACAGTCTGCCCCGCATCGCCCGCCACAAGGGTTTCCGCGAACACGCCAAGGGTGATTTTGCGTGGCAGAACGGCGCCTTCGATCTGGCCGAGAAGCTGCGCGAAGCCGCCGCCCGTCATGGCTTCTTCGGCGTCAACCTCGCATCCACCGGGCGAGGCAAGACCCTGGCCAATGCCCGCATCCTTTACGCCCTGGCCAATCCACACAAGGGTGCCCGTTTCACCGTGGCGCTGGGCCTGCGCACGCTGACGCTGCAAACCGGCGACGCGTACCGGGAGCGCTTGCGTCTGGGAATGGAAGATCTGGCCGTGCTGGTGGGCGGCGCCGCCACCCGCGCATTGCACGCCCACTACCAGAGGCAGGAACAGGCCGCAGCCGACACAGGGCGCGAATCCTCGCAGAGCCTGCTGCCTGGCCACAACCACGTGCGCTATGAAGGCAGCCTGGAGGAAGGCCCGCTGAAACACTGGCTGCAATCTCCAAAGGGCAAGGGCGCGCCGCCTTCGGCCCTGCTGGACGCCCCGGTACTGGTGTGCACCATCGACCACCTGATGCCCGCCACCGAGGGCACCCGGGGCGGCCACCAGATCCTGCCCATGCTACGGCTGATGACGTCCGACCTGGTGCTGGACGAGCCGGACGACTTCGACATTGACGACTTGCCCGCACTCACCCGCTTGGTGCACTGGGCCGGCCTACTGGGCAGCCGCGTGCTGTTGTCTTCCGCCACCCTGCCGCCAGCCCTGGTGCAGGGGCTGTTCCTCGCTTATCGTGCCGGACGGGAGGAATTCCAGCGCCATCGGGGCGAACCCGGCACGCCCCTGGCCGTCTGCTGCGCCTGGTTCGACGAATTCGGCAGCCGTTCCGCCCGGCATGGTGCCGCCCCGGACGGCAGCGACTTCGTCGCCAGCCACGAGGCCTTCGTCGACCAGCGCATCGCCCGCCTGGCCGCGCAGCAGAAGAAGGAGGTCCGTCGCCGCGCCGCCATCCTGCCCCTGAAAATCAGCCCGTCGCCCGTCAACGACTCCGCCGGCAAACTCGCACACGTCTGCGGCGAGCTTGCCCCGCAGTTGTTGAGCGCCGCCCTTGGCCTGCACCGTCACCACCACGACACCGACCCGGCCACCAGTAAGCGCGTCAGCTTCGGCCTGATCCGCATGGCTAACATCGACCCCCTGTTCGAGGTGGCCCTGGCCCTGTTTCGCAGCGGCGCGCCAGAGGGCACCCAAGTCCACCTGTGCGTCTACCACGCCCGCCACCCGCTGCTGCTGCGCGCCGGCCTGGAACGCACGCTGGACACGGTGCTGAAGCGCCACGACCCCGCCGCAGTATTCCAGCACCCGGACATCCGCCGCGTGCTGGACGACAGCCCCGAGCCGGACCATCTCTTCATGGTGCTCGCCACCGCTGTGGCCGAAGTCGGCCGGGATCACGACTATGACTGGGCGATTGTCGAGCCCTCCTCCATGCGGTCCATCATCCAACTCGCCGGCCGGGTGAAGCGCCACCGCGCCTTCGATTGTCCGCCGGAGCAGCCCAACGTTCTGCTGCTGGAGCGCAACGTCAAGGCGCTGAAGGGCTGCGGCGCAGGTTCGACGTTCCGTTGGCCCGGCTTCGAGAGCAAGGACTTCCCCCTCACCCACCAGCGCCTGGGCGAACTCCTGGCCCCGGAACAGCGGGAGGTCATCGACGCCAGCGCCCGCATCCGCCCCCGCCCGCAGCCTGAGCCGCGCCACAACCTCGCCGATCTGGAGCACGCTCGTCTTGCCGACCTGATGCTGGGCGCTCGGCCCGGCGAGACGCAGAAGGAAAACCCGGTGCATTGGTGGTGGAGCACCCGCGCCCACCTCAGCGGCGTGCTGCAGGCCCGCAGCCGCTTCCGCGCCGATCCGCAGGGGCATTTGACCTATTGCTTCCTGCCGGACGAGGAAGGCACGGAGATGGCCTTCCTCCAATGGACAGAGGACGGCCGGGAAGTTATTGCCGGCAATCTATTGGTCGAGCTGCTGGATAAGGACGTCTTTACTGGCCCGCGCACGGCCCCCTGGGCGGTACCCGACTATCTGGAGGCGCTGACCGAGCTGGCCGAAGCCCAGGACATGGACCTGCCCGCCATCGCCCGCAAGTTCGGCACGGTGGATTTGCCGGGGCGGGATGGAACTCAGCGATGGCGTCACCACCCAGTGCTGGGGTTTGGAAGAAAACTGTGAGAGAAAAGAAAACGCCGAGGTTTGTGGCCTCGGCGCAGTGGCTGCCTTTTCGGCAGTAGATAGAAATGGGCTAAGGACAAGACGCGCCCAATCTTTTCTGAGCTGCTACTAGCTACCAGCAGTGGCGGGATTATCTCATTGGCTCCCGGGATCTCGCATAGAATCGTTATACTCAAATACAAGATGCACCAAATCTGGTTGAAAACTGCTCACAGAACGTCTACGATCCAATCAAGTTGGATGGGTGAGCGACTCCAGCGCTCACCCATCCAGTGGAGCAACAACTCTCGTTGGCACGGAGAAACTCAGTCGCAGAGTCCGCCGCGACAAAGGAGATCCAATGGTGTTTGGCACGCACTGGATCAGAAGAGTCTGAAGACGGCCCCGGAGACCCAGCTCCGGGGCTAATTCTATCTCCCTTCACACACCTTAGGAGATTCCCGTGGCCCAACCAGAACTCGCCACCAAAGATCGTGCGCACATCCGCAGCGCAATCCAGAGCTTCCTTGCGGAACGTCTCCAACCCAAACTCGACAAACTCAAGCCTGACGAGCACGAAGCCCGGCAGACCCTGATCGAGGCCCACCAGCCAGCCACCTGGATTGCCGACGCAGCCAAACGGGTCGGCCAGATTCAGCAGGTCACCCACGCCATCAAATTTACCCACCCTTCGGCGAGCGGCTCCAGCCTCAGTCATGACGGCAATCCGGCCGCGGATAGGCTGGAAGTCGGCTCCCACTGCCTCGGAGCGGAAACCGCCGCTGACGTGGTGGGCAACGCGGCTGCCCTGGATGTGTACAAGTTCCTGCGCCTGCACGTGGATGGCCGCAGCCTGCTTGAGCGCGCCATCGCCCGCGACCCAGCACTGCTCGCAGCGTTGAATGATGATGAAACCGTGGCGGCTGCATGGACGGAGGCCTTCGCCGCGCTGCCCCAGCCCAAGGGCCAACCCGCCTCCCACAAGCTTGCCAAGCAGCTTTACTGGCCGCTGGCTGACGGCGGTTACCACTTGTTGTCCCCGCTGCTGGCCTCCCCGATGTCCCACGCTCTGTACACACGCATCTCGCGGGACCGCTTTTCCGACGAGGCCAAGGCCGCCCGCGAGGCGCGACGCAGCGGCAAGCCCCATCCCGAGGGCTACCGGGACTACCCCGATCTGGCCATCCAGAGCTTCGGCGGCTCCAAACCGCAGAACATCTCCCAACTCAACAGCGAGCGCCGCGGCGAGAACATGCTGCTGGCCTCCCTCCCGCCCCTGTGGGAACCCGCCGCGCTGCGCCCGCCGCTGAAGACCGATTCGGTTTTCCTGCGCTACTACCCCTACCGCCGCGAAGTGCGACGACTTGCTGGTGTGCTGAAGGAATACCTACGCAGCGTGGCGCACCGGCGCAGCAACATGCACATGCGCTATACCCGAGCCACACTGGTGGCGGAACTGGTGGACGAGGTGCTGAACATGGCAGCCGAATTGCGTCGTGGACTCGAACCGGGCTGGACAGCACATCCGGACTGCCGACTGCGCCTGGCCGAGCAACGCTGGCTGGACCCCAAGCGTTGCGGGCTGGATGACGCCTTCGCCGCCCGCATCCGCGACGATGACTGGAAGGACGAGATATGCAAGGGCTTTGCCAACTGGCTCAACAGCGTGCTTCAGGCGGACAAGACCGCGTTCGGCGAAGTGGAGGCGCGGGAATGGGCAGGGATTCTCAAACAGGAACTCAAGCTGCTGCGAGAGGAACTGACTGATGACTGATCGCTCTCCCACGCCCGATGGCCTGCTGATCCTGCCACGTCTACGCGTACAGAACGCCAACGCCATCTCCAGCCCGCACACATGGGGCTTTCCCGCGCCGACTGCCTTCCTCGGCTTCGTCCATGCGCTCGAACGCCGGCTAGCCAGCCGCTTCCACCAGCGCTTTAATGGGGTCGGCATTGTCTGCCACCACTTCGAGCCCCAGACCTTCAAACCCAACAAGCGCCAGCACCGCGTATTCACCCAGAGCCGCAACCCTGTGTATCTGAAGCGCGACGCCGCCAAGTTCATCGCCGAGGGCAGCCCCGCCGCCATCGTCGAGGAAGGCCGCGCCCACCTGGAGGCGACGCTGCTGATCGCCGTGTACGGGGATTTTGACGAAGGCCTGGAACGTGAAGACTTCGCCCTTGCCGCCTTCGACACCGCCCAGGGCATGCGCCTGGCGGGCGGCAGCCTGTTGCCTCCGGGGCCACGCGCGCCAAAGGCGGAATGGGTGGGCTGGCCCGCTGCCCAGCGCGAGCAGCATGCGGTCTTCCGCCGTCTGCGCCGCCGCCTGTTGCCCGGCTTCGCGCTGGTGCACCGACCGGATCTGTTGGGCGAACGCCTCGCCAAGCTGCAGACGGAGCAGGCGGAAAGCGGCGTGCTGGACGCCCTGCTGGACCTCACCCGCCTCAACCACAGCCCGGTGCAGCCTGAAGCAACGGACGACGCCCCGCCGCCGGACAAGGTGGAGTGGCAGATCGAGCGCCGCCCCGGCTGGCTGGTGCCCCTTCCCATCGGCTACGCCGGCATCTCCGATCTGTACGCCCCCAGCAGCGTGGCCAACACCCGCGACGCCAGCACGCCCTTCCGCTTCGTCGAAAGCCTGCTGTCCCTAGGCCAGTGGATCAGCCCCCACCGTTTGAACAGCCTGGAGCAACTGCTGTGGCACCACGGCGGCGACCCAATGGCCGGCCTCTACCGCTGCATTAACCGCTACGCCGAGCTGCTGCCGGCCAGCGACGACATCGATTCCGCATTTCCCGATTCCGACCTTCAAGGAGCATGATCATGGCCAAGTCCAAGAACACCCTCACCACCGCCTCCGTCCTCGCCTTCGAACGCAAGCTGGACCCCTCCGACGGGCTCTTCAGTGCCGGCCGCTGGAGCGACATCGAGAACGGTGCTCACTGGCCCGCCATTGGCATCCACGAAAAGTCCGTGCGCGGCACCATCTCGAACCGCCTGAAGACGAAGGACCAGGATCCGGCCAAGCTGGACGCCGCGATTGAAAGTCCGAATCTGCAACGAGTGGATGTAGCCACCCTGCCCAACGATGCCGACACCCTGCGGGTGCGCTTCACCCTGCGCGTGCTGGGCGGCGCGGGCACCCCCTCCGCTTGCAACAATGCCGACTACCAGACCCAGTTGCGGGCAACCGTGGCCACCTATGTGCAGGAACATGGCTTCGGCGAGTTGGCCCGGCGCTACGCCCACAACCTTGCCAACGGTCGCTTCCTGTGGCGAAACCGGGTAGGTGCGGAACAGGTACGGGTGGAAGTGCGACACTTGGAGAAAGGCGAAGCGGCGCAAACCTGGGCCTTCGGCGCGCTGGGGTTCAGTCTGCGCGACTTCAAGGCCCCCGCTGCAGCCGAGGCGGACGTGAACGCCCTAGGCACCACCATCGCCAGCGGACTGGCTGGGCAAGCTTATGTGCTGCTGGAAGTGGTCGCCTACGCCCGCATGGGGGATGGCCAGGAGGTCTATCCGTCTCAAGAGTTGATCCTCGACAAGGGCGACAAGAAGGGCCAGAAGAGCAAGACTCTCTACGCCGTCGGCCCCGCCGGCCAGCAAACCGCTGCCCTGCACAGCCAGAAGATCGGCAACGCCCTGCGTACCATCGACACCTGGTACCCGGTGGAGGAAGGCGGGGAACTCGGCCCCATCGCAGTCGAGCCCTATGGCTCCGTCACCAACCAGGGCAAGGCCTACCGCCAGCCTAGGGCTGGTGTGGACTTCTACAACTTGCTGGACGCCTGGGTGCTTAAGGGCCAAGCACCGAGCAGCGAAGGCGACCGCCACTTCGTGATGGCCACGCTGATCCGCGGCGGTGTCTTCGGCGACAGCGACAAGGAGTGAGTCCATGGACCACTACCTGGACATCCGCTTGCTGCCCGACCCGGAATTCCCTGCCCCGCTGCTGATGAGCGCCCTGTTCGCCAAGCTGCACCGGGCGCTAGTGGATTACGGCGGGCGGGACATCGGCGTCAGTTTTCCCGAAGTCGTTCCGGACAAGAAAATGCTTGGACAGCGGCTGCGTCTCCACGGCAACAATTCGAGTCTAGATCGGCTCATGGCGATCGGGTGGATGCAAGGCATGCGCGACCACGTCACGATCACCTCAGTCCAGCCAGTACCGGCCGGAGTGCAGCATCGCGTCGTGCGCCGCGTTCAAGCCAAGAGCAGCCCGGAGCGACTGCGCCGTCGCCTGATGGCCCGCAAGTCGATCGACGCCGAAACCGCTCGAACGGCGATTCCCGACAGTGCGGCAGAGATGCTGGAGTTGCCCTACCTCGAGATGGGCAGCCGTAGCACCGGTCAGCGGTTCAAGCTGTTCATCGAGCACTTGAAGCCGGTGCCGACTGCGACACCCGGCCCCTTCGGAAACTACGGTCTCGGCACCAACGCGACCGTTCCGTGGTTCTAGACCCTTTTCTCAGCGCCCGTTACGAACACTTTAAAATCAGTGTGTTACGGGGTGCCGTGTAAGTTGGGTATTCGGGCGCAATTGCGCCCGAATTCTTTAACAATTAGGATCTTAGACGCTAGAACGCCTAGCTCACTGCCGGACAGGCAGCTCAGAAACGCCTGGAGACCCCGATTGCCGGTTCGCTGCTGCTCACTGCCGGACAGGCAGCTCAGAAAGGAATCGAAGCGCGCAGCATCCGGATTTCAATGCTCACTGCCGGACAGGCAGCTCAGAAAGCAGAGCAGGTCGAATCGCTGTTTGCAGCAGTGCTCACTGCCGGACAGGCAGCTCAGAAACTGCTGGCGCAGGTGTCGGGGCAGGCTGTTTCGCTCACTGCCGGACAGGCAGCTCAGAAATTCGTCGCAATCGCGTCGTACTGCGCCTGCGTGCTCACTGCCGGACAGGCAGCTCAGAAAAGCGACGTTCGCAACCGAATCAACCACCCCGTGCTCACTGCCGGACAGGCAGCTCAGAAATTTTGAACCGCCCCTGGCAAGCCCGTTTAGATGCTCACTGCCGGACAGGCAGCTCAGAAAACCCTCGTCGAAACGAAGGAAGACCAGGAAATGCTCACTGCCGGACAGGCAGCTCAGAAAGACATTTGCGGGCATGAATGAGCTATCCGGCTGCTCACTGCCGGACAGGCAGCTCAGAAAGGCCGCGTCAATCAGTTCGTAGATCCACATCACGCTCACTGCCGGACAGGCAGCTCAGAAAATTGCGACAGCCTGAGACGACGATTTCGGGCTGCTCACTGCCGGACAGGCAGCTCAGAAATAGCGTGCTCTGAACTTCCTTGAAACCCTCGCGCTCACTGCCGGACAGGCAGCTCAGAAAAGTCACAGGGTGCACAAACAGCGCGGCTGAATGCTCACTGCCGGACAGGCAGCTCAGAAAATCCGGGTCGAGTCGTCGGTGCTGTCCTACGCGCTCACTGCCGGACAGGCAGCTCAGAAATTCACGCTGGGCAACAGTCAGCCGGGCGATGGGCTCACTGCCGGACAGGCAGCTCAGAAATCCGGCGCGAACATCTGCAATCGAGCTGCGTTGCTCACTGCCGGACAGGCAGCTCAGAAATAACCCGACAATCTGCGTAACAACTCCCCAAAGCTCACTGCCGGACAGGCAGCTCAGAAATGCTCGGCAGCACTCAGAAACGGATTCTCGGTGCTCACTGCCGGACAGGCAGCTCAGAAAACACTGGGCGTGTTCCAAGGTACGCCGCTGTTGCTCACTGCCGGACAGGCAGCTCAGAAAACCGAGGCCGAGGCATTTGCCAAGGCCGCCACGCTCACTGCCGGACAGGCAGCTCAGAAATGGCTGCCACCCCTTCGCTGCTTGAGTACGTAGCTCACTGCCGGACAGGCAGCTCAGAAACCTTGAATGGAAGCGTCGTGGCTCCGCGCTGCGCTCACTGCCGGACAGGCAGCTCAGAAACTGGGCAATACGCAGCCTGGCGACGGCTCGCGGCTCACTGCCGGACAGGCAGCTCAGAAAAAGTCGTGGGGCGACCAGTTCGTCGAGTCCGGGCTCACTGCCGGACAGGCAGCTCAGAAATGCTTGGCCTCATACACGAACAGCGGCAGGGTGCTCACTGCCGGACAGGCAGCTCAGAAAGCGAAGCTCGCCACCTGGCGGATGGCGATATCGCTCACTGCCGGACAGGCAGCTCAGAAAGTGTTGAAGCCGGTTGCGTCCTGTGCGACATAGCTCACTGCCGGACAGGCAGCTCAGAAAGCAATCGGCGCGGTAGAGCGCGCATGGATCGAGCTCACTGCCGGACAGGCAGCTCAGAAAGGTGTAGTCGGGCAGGTCTTCTGACTGTTCGGGCTCACTGCCGGACAGGCAGCTCAGAAATGAGATGGTAGGGATATTCGCGCCGTCCGCGAGCTCACTGCCGGACAGGCAGCTCAGAAAAGTGACGCTTTCGACTGCAGCGGCCACGAGTGGCTCACTGCCGGACAGGCAGCTCAGAAATGTCGCTGCTGGCGTGGCGAGCGTGAGCGTCAGCTCACTGCCGGACAGGCAGCTCAGAAATGATCGTGTTCGCCGATGACCTCGCACTCCTCTGCTCACTGCCGGACAGGCAGCTCAGAAAATCGGACTCGATGAAGAAGTGCCCACTCCCATCGCTCACTGCCGGACAGGCAGCTCAGAAAGATACCGTTCGGACCTACAACGTTATTCACGAGCTCACTGCCGGACAGGCAGCTCAGAAAGTGTTTGCCGAGGCGATGGAAATCCCCGTCGAGCTCACTGCCGGACAGGCAGCTCAGAAACCGTCGTCCGTCAGGCTATTCCCGTCGCAGACGCTCACTGCCGGACAGGCAGCTCAGAAAGGACAGCAGGATCGGCACGCCGAGCGCCCCATGCTCACTGCCGGACAGGCAGCTCAGAAAATGTAGTACGCCAGCTCGGTGATATGTGTCGGGCTCACTGCCGGACAGGCAGCTCAGAAATGGGCGGCATTGCGGCCGACCAGCTCGCCATCAGCTCACTGCCGGACAGGCAGCTCAGAAAGTGGCGAGTTGCGGTCTGGCTGCGCACGAACTGCTCACTGCCGGACAGGCAGCTCAGAAAGATCTGCGTCAGGACATCGCAGACGGCCTCGTGCTCACTGCCGGACAGGCAGCTCAGAAATGTCCATGTCACGAGACGAGAGAACGGCGAGCGCTCACTGCCGGACAGGCAGCTCAGAAAGCATCGTGGCCACTGGGCTGGCGGGCTACACGGCTCACTGCCGGACAGGCAGCTCAGAAAAGGGTGATGGCATCGGTGCTGGTGCTGTTGGCGCTCACTGCCGGACAGGCAGCTCAGAAACCACCCGACGCCGAGAAACATCAGCACGAACAGCTCACTGCCGGACAGGCAGCTCAGAAAAGAAATAGCCCTAGCTGGCGCGGCAGTATCGCTGCTCACTGCCGGACAGGCAGCTCAGAAAAAGGATGAGTCTGAAGGGGATTCTGATTGGCCGCTCACTGCCGGACAGGCAGCTCAGAAAATCCGGATCGCCCGTGCCTTCGATATAAACCGGCTCACTGCCGGACAGGCAGCTCAGAAAGTTTGCGGGCGGGTGTTTGCGGTGCCGCCCGAGCTCACTGCCGGACAGGTAGCTCAGAAATGCTCGCACCGCCCGATACATGCCTGACGGTGGCTCACTGCCGGACAGGCAGCTTAAATCGGTAATCATGCTCGACCCAGTCAAGAGGAGGCCCGTGACAACTCCCCCTGACGAAACCTTCTCAGATACCCGACGAACCGCCCTCTGGAGCTGGCAACTGCGGATAGCGCACGTAATCCACCAGATCCTGGATCTCCTTCGGCGGGGGCGGGGTCAGCAGGCTGACGATGACGATCACCGCAAAGCCGAGCGGTACGCCGAATACGCCGGCTGAGATCGGATTGATCTCGAACCAGGCGTTGGCCATCGAGCCGCCGAAGAAGGGATGGGTGCGGACGACGTAGTAGAGGGTGACGCCGACCCCGATCAGCATGCCTGCAACTGCGCCGGGGCGGTTTGCGCGTTTCCAGAAGATGCCGAGCACCAGGGCGGGGAAGAAGGAGGCGGCGCCGATCGAAAACGCGAGGCCGACCATGAACAGGATGTTGTCCGGGCGCAGCGACGCGACCCATGCGGCCACGACGGCCACCACCAGCAGCTGTGACTTGGAGATCACCAGCCGACGGTGGGTAGAGGCAGCAGGGTTGATGACCTTGTAGTACAGGTCGTGCGACAGCGCGTTGGAGATGGTCAGCAGCAGGCCGTCGGCAGTCGATAGCGCGGCGGCGAGCCCGCCGGCGGCGACCAGACCGGTGACGACGTATGGCAAGCCCGCGATCTCCGGGGTGGCGAGCATGATCACGTCGGTGTTCATCCTCAGCTCGGCGAGTTGCAGAATGCCGTCGCCGTTGATGTCTTCGATATGCACCAGCCCGACCTTGCCCCAGGATGCGACCCAGTCGGGCAGGATGGAAAGGCTCGAGCCAATGAGGTTGTTGTACACCTCCCACTTGGCAAACACGGCATAGGCCGGGGCTGTGACGTATAGCAGGAAGATGAAGAACAGCGACCAGAATACCGAGCGCCGCGCCTCGACCACGCCAGGGGTGGTGTAGTAGCGCATCAGGATGTGCGGCAGCGCCGCCGTGCCGACCATGAGCACGAAGACAAGTGCAAGAAAGTTGTTGCGGGAGGCTGTCCGCTCCTGCGGCGTTCTTCCCGGGTGTGCGTCTGCGTGGCGAGGTGGTGCGCGCGAACGTTCGAGCGATTCCGCCCGTGCCTTGTTCCACTGCACCCGCGCCTCTTCGGGCGTTCGCGGCAGGTCGCGCAGCGCGCGCTCGGTTGCCGCAATCTCGCGTGCCGAGGCGTTCTCCAGCCGCATGATGTTGAGACGCTCGATCAGCGAACGGCGCTCGGCATCGAGCGAACCCGGCAGGTCGGCAATCTTGCTCGCGTAGTCCTGTGATCGATAGCGATACTGCTTACGCGCCTCGACTTCGCCCGGATCGATGAGCAATTCGGCCTCACGCTCCGTCACCTGACTGAGCACCGTCCCGTACATGATCTGCGGCACCGGAACCCCGGTGAGCTTGTAGGACAGAATGACCACGGGCACCAGATAGGCAATGATGAGGATCACGTACTGTGCGACCTGGGTCCAGGTCACCGCCCGCATGCCGCCGAGGAAGGAACACACCAGAATGCCGGCGAGGCCGATGAACAGGCCGATCTCGAACTCGACACTGACGAAGCGGCTGGTCACCAGCCCCACACCGTAGATCTGCGCCACAAGGTAGACGAAGCTCGCAAGCACGGTGGCGCCGAGCCCCACGAGGCGGGCGACGTTGCCCTGGTAGCGCGCGCCGAGAAAGTCGGGGATGGTGTATTGGCCGAACTTGCGCAGATAGGGCGCGAGCAGCAGGGCCACCAGCACGAAGCCGCCGGTCCAGCCGGTGACGAAGGCCAGCCCTTCGAAACCGGAAAAGTAGAGCGTACCCGCCAGGCCGATATACGACGCGGCACTCATCCAGTCCGCTGCAGTCGCCATTCCATTGAACACCGCCGGCACGCGCCGCCCCGCGACGTAATACTCCGACACGTCGGTGGTGCGGCTCATCACGCCGATGCTGGCGTAGATGGCGATGGTGACGAACAGAAAGACGTGGCCGATCAGGTGTTGCGACAGGCCCAGCTGTTCGCCGATGGCGAGCATCACCACGAAGAACAGGAAGGTGCCTGTGTACCAGCCGTAATAGCGACGAAGCTGTCGGGAAAAGGCGCTCAAAACTGCCGCTCACCGACGATGTTGATGAATCGGGCGTCCGGCATCAATACTTGATCCGCGCGTAGTAGGTTTTCTCCGCGGCTTCACGTGCTTCGCGCAAGGTCCGGATGCCCTTCTCCGCCAGCAGCGGAACGAGCTTGAGGAAGACCTCTGCAGTGACGATGGCATCGCCGAGTGCGGTGTGGCGCCCGATGATGGTGAGGCCAAGCCGGTCTGCAATCGCTTCGAGCCGGTGAGACTCCTGATTGGGGTGAATCACCGCCGACAGCAGCAGGGTGTCGAGCACCGGCTGATCGAAACGCAAACCGGTGAGCTGTTCCTTGAGCTGCAGGAAGCGCATATCGAAGGCGGCATTGTGGGCAATCAGCACCGTTTCTGCGGCAAAGGCATGGAAGGCCGGCAGCACCGACTCGACAGTGGGTTGCCCTCGCAGCATGTCCTCGGTGATGCCGTGGATCTTGGCCGACTCGGCCGACAGGGGGCGGCACGGATCGATGAGCTGCTCGAACGATTCGCTCCGAAGCAGCTTGCCGTTGAGGACACGGGTTGCACCGATCTGAATGATCTCGTCACCCTGAGAGGGGTTGAGGCCGGTGGTCTCGGTATCGAACACGGTGTAGGCCAGCTCTGAGAGCAGACGGTCGTCGAGCGCATGCGATCTCTCCGACCACTTGAAGAGATCGAAATCGTAGTACTCCGGGCGACTTTCGCCGCGCAGGTAAGTCCCTGCCTCGACCACCTCCTGCGGCAGTGCAGCCGGGATGAGGAGACGGAAGAAGGCGCGATGGCGCACCTTCTCACGCTCGAGCCACATCTCACCATCGTGGCGCTCGATGACGTCGCGCACCGTCAGCGGACTGCTTTCGCCGGCGAACTGCATGGATTCGAGCTCCCAGCTCATCACCGTTTCGGTGCTCATCGCCTGGCCCGACCAGATGAGGTCGAGGTGGACATGGCGGCCCGCAGCAGTGAGGCGGAAGCGCACCTCCCGCACCTCGAATTCGTCGGACAGGCGGCTGGCAAGGTAGGTGAGCGCCTGCATCAGCGAGAAGCTGTCGACCTTGAGCCACAGCGATTCGTCGACTTCCTCGAGCTTGGTACGGAGACTGATCCGCTGTTCGATGTGACGCTGAACGGCCGCGATAAGGTCGGCACCGAGCATCTCTTCGAGCGGCCAGCGCGCCTTGAGCGAATCGGCGAATTCGTTCGCCGTCTGGTCGAGGCGCCGGCTCATGGCCTGGGTCTCGTCGCGGATGACGGTGCGGAAGCGCTCGCGCAACTCGCCCTGCAGATCGGGGTACTCCAGCATCTCGGCGGCTGCGCGTACGTTGGCCAGCGCAGCGCGGTTACCCTCGGTCAGGGTGTGCAGCATCTGGTCGCGCCGAGACTCATTCTCGAAGTTGCGCGTGATGTTGTCGAGCATGAGGATGAAGCCGGTCAGGACGCGCTCTGCACCCTCGCCCTGCCCCGCGCCCTTGCTCTCGCCCTCGCCTTTGTTCTCGCCCTCGGTCTCGACGCGCTCGGTCGCCGACAGCACCGGCGCCATCTGCACCCGCAGCAACTGCCCGGCCTTCGTCGTGGTGACGAAGTTGGCGACCGGCTGCACGCCTTCGCGATGAAGGCGCTGGTTGATGGTTTCGAGCGCATGACTCACCAGGTTGCGCTCGAACACGCCATAGATGGAACGCCCGAGACCGATCAGCTCACCGCCACCGGCGACGCCGGGCGCGTCGGACATGGCGCGGAACTGGAGCCTCGCGCGGTTGTTGTAGAGCAGGATGCGGCCGTCGAGATTGCACACCACCACGCTCTGGGTGAGCTCCGACATCAGTGCGGCGAGGCGGTTCTTTTCCTGTTCGACCGAGGCCTTGGCGTTGCGGATCTGGGTTTCGACGTCCTTCGAGACGTTGTCGCGCTGCTGCGCGAGTTCATTGACCGCCACCGCCAGCGCCTGCACTTCGGGTGGCCCCTCGGGCTCGACACGGAAACCGACGTTGGCGCCGAGCATCAGGCGCAGGTTCTCGGCCATGCGCAGCAAGCCCTGCACGTACTGGCGGAACAGGTTGCGCAGCACACCGATACCGACGCCGAAACCCATGATGGTCAGCAGCGACCCCAGCGGCAGGTGCGGCTGTATGACCTGAATGAGCAAATCGCGCTGACTGCCCTTGGTTTCAACCCACACCAGCACGGCGGTGAGGATGAAGGGGCCGGTCATCAGCAGACCGAGTACGATGACCGCCAGAACGAAGCGCATGCGTGCCGACATCGTTCAGCTCTCCAACATGCTGCGCACGCGCTCCACGAGCTCCTTGGTGGAAAAAGGCTTGGTCATGTAGGCATCAGCCCCCAGCGCAAGCCCCTTGCTGACTTCGGTATCCCGCCCCTTCGCCGTCAGCATCAGGATGCGGGTGGATTCCAGCTCCGGGTCCGACTTGATCTCCTGGCACACCTCGAAGCCGCTCTTCTTGGGCATCATGACGTCGAGCAGCACAAGATCGGGCCGGTCGGAGCGGATGCGGTTCACCGCCTCCTCGCCGTCCGTTGCCACAGTGACATCGAAGCCCTCCCGCTTCATCAGGAATTCGAGCGAGATCACGATATTCGGCTCATCGTCCGCAATCAGTATTTTCTTGGCCATGCATTCCCTCCCCTGACGCCTATTTTATGCCATCCGTTCGTCAGCCCGGTGCAAGCGGCAGCACAAACGAAAATATTGCGCCCTCTCCCGGCTTTGAGCTGACCCAAAGCCGACCTCCAAAATGCTCCACGATCTGCCGGCTGATCGGCAGCCCCAGACCCGTACCCTGCGGCCGGGCCTTCGCGTCCCCACCCTGCCGGAACTTCTCGAACACCACCGGCAGCAACTCGGGCGCGATTCCTCCTCCATTATCCGCCACGTCGACACGGATGCCTTCGTCGTCCACGAACAGCCTCACCTTGACGCGGCCGGTCTGCGCAGGCACGAACTTGGCCGCGTTCGACAACAGGTTGATCATGACCTGCAACAGCCGGTCGTGATCGGCCTTCAGCGTCGGCACCTTGTCCGCCAGATCGGTTTCAACCACGGCGCCGCGGTCGCTGAACAGCTGTGCGGTTGCGTCCACCGCGTGTTCGACGAGTTCGCGCATGTCGATATCCGAATTGTGCCACTCGGCGTGGCCCGATTCGATCTTGGCCAGATCGAGCACCTGATTGACGAGGCGCGTCAGACGTTCGGTCTCGGAAACAATGATGCCGAGGAAACGTTTCCGGTTGGCGAGATCCGTCTTGGGATCGTCCAGCATCATCTCGGAAAGCGCCCTGATGGACGTCAATGGGGTACGCAACTCATGCGTCACTGAGGACATGAAATCGTCCTTGAGGCGGTCGAACTCCTTGAGCTGTTCATTGGCCGCGCGCAGTTCGGCTGTGGCGGCTTCAAGCGCGCGCGACTTCTCTTCCAGCTGATGCGAGTAGGCGCGGACCTGCGAGGCTTCATCGAGGATGTCCATCACCTCGTCCAGGCCCAGCGGCTCCTCCTGAACCACGGTGGATACCATCACGCGGGCTGACGCGCTGCCGATCGCCCCCGCCAGCAGGGATTCGGCAAAGTTGACCAGTTCGGGGTCGGCCTTGAGCTGGTCCGGGCTGGAAAGCGAATGCGAGCGTGCGTAGCGCTTGAAGGCCTCTTCGGTGCGGTGTCGGCCGAGGAAACGCGCAACCAGCGGAATGAGTTCGCGCACCTCGGCACCGGTACGCCAGAAGCTTGCCGGCGTACTCAGCCCGCGCCGGAACACATCGACGAACAGCGTTGCCTGGCTGGCCTCGGCGCCGGTTGGCGAGCGCAGCAGCGACACCGCCACGTAGCAGCCGACGTTGGCGAACAGGCTCCAGAACAGCGCATGGCTCAGGCTGTCGAGCTCGCTCAGACCAAACAGGTGCTCGGGGCGCAGGAGTGCGATACCGAACGGACCGTGCGAGAGCAGGCTCATGTCGAGCCAGCCCGACTTCGCGAACGAGGGCAGCAACAGGGTATAGCCCCACACCAGGAAGCCCGCGAGCAACCCGGCCAGCGCACCGTCCCGGGTGCCGCCGCGCCAGTACATGCCACCCAGCATGGCCGGGGCAAACTGCGCCACCGCCGCGAAGCTGATCAGCCCGATGCTCACCAGCGCATAGGCCTCACCCGCAAGCCTGAAGTATAGATAGCCGAGCAGCATCACGCCGACGATGGCCCCGCGCCGGATCATCAACAGCAGGCCGGTAAGATCGCGGCCATCGTTGCGTGCGACTTCGGTGCGGCGCAGCAGCAGCGGCATGACCAGATCGTTGCACACCATGGTCGACAGCGCGATGGTTTCGACGATCACCATGCCGGTCGCTGCAGACAGTCCGCCGATGAACACCAGCAGGGCCAGTTCGACCTGACCCGTCACCATCGGCAAGGTAAGCACGAAGGTGTCGGGGTCGACCACGCCGCGACCGAAATGCAGCAGGCCACCGAGCGCGATCGGCATCACGAAGATGTTGATCGCCAGCAGGTAGGCCGGAAACATCCAGGTCGCCCGCCGCAGGTGCTGCTCGTTGACGTTCTCGACCACCACGATCTGAAACTGGCGCGGCAGGAAGATGATCGACAGCATGGCCAGCAGCATCAGCGAGAACCAGCCGCCGTAGCCGCCCTTGTCCACCCCGTCGAAACTCAGCAGGGACAGCAGTTCGGGGTGCGCCAGGGCGCGGGCGTAGATGTCGCCGATACCGTCAAACATGACGTAGGTGACGTACACGCCGACGGCGAGGAATGCGAGCAGTTTCACTACCGATTCGAAGGCGATTGCGGCCACCATGCCTTCATGGCGCTCGGTGGTGTCGAGGTGGCGGGTACCGAACAGCACCGTGAAGGCTGCCAGCGTAAGTGCGAGATAGAGGGTGCTGTCATCCAGCCAGCCGCCCAGGTGCAAGGGCCGGAAGTTGCTGTCGTGATCGCCGGTGAGCAGGGCGTACCCGCTCGAAATCGCTTTCAGCTGCAGTGCGATGTAGGGCACGGTACCGACCACTGCGATCACCGTCACGAGCCCCCCGAGCAGGTGACTCTTGCCGTAGCGCGAGGCCACGAAGTCGGCAATCGATGTAATCCGGTGGGTCTTGGCGATGCGGATCATCTTCAGCACCACCAGCCACGACAGCGCCAGCCCGAGCGTGGGGCCAAGGTAGATGGGCAGAAACCAGATCCCGCCCGAGGCGGCCCGACCCACGCTGCCGAAATAGGTCCACGCGGTGCAGTACACCGCTAGCGACAGCGAATACACCCACGGGTTGGAAATGACCGAGCGCCCCTGGTCGGCCCGGCGGTCGCCAAAGTAGGCCACCGCAAACAGCACCAGCAGATAGGCGACGGAGGCGCCGATGATGACGCTGCCCGAAAGCATCAGTGACGCCCCGTCATCGGGAGCCCCGCTCCGCAATCCAGCCCATGAGCACAATCAGACCCGCCCATGCGACGAAAAGGGACACGTGCAGCAGTGGCAGACCGAACACCAGAACGGGTCGGTCCAGCAATGACATCAGCGGAAAATTGAACAGCAGAACGCCGACCAGAAAAACGGCGACCAGACGTTGCCCGGCAAGACCCTTGCGCATCATGTACCCCAATGATGACGGCGTTGCCCTGAGTATAGCGGAGCCGCGCTCCCGCTCTTGACGGCGGGATTCGCGGCTCACGACAAATATGGGGACGCATCTAGCGTGCGCCTTCCCTCTCCTCAACCGGGTCCGACTGCGTGGCCGGACCTTCTCCTGTCGACTGTTGCAGGTACCGGCGGCAGTGCCACCGGTACCGGAGGGTCATCAGCCCTTGAGCTGTTCCAGGATCCCCGGGTTCTCGAGCGTCGAGGTGTCCTGCGTGATCTCTTCGCCCTTGGCGAGCTGGCGCAGCAGGCGACGCATGATCTTGCCGGAACGGGTCTTGGGCAGGTTCTCACCGAAGCGGATGTCCTTCGGCTTGGCGATCGGCCCGATCTCGTGACCAACCCAGGTCTGCAGTTCCTTGATGACGGCCTTGGCTTCTTCGCCGGTCGGACGCGAGCCCTTGAGCACCACGAAGGCCACGATCGCCTCGCCGGTGAGGTCGTCCGGACGGCCAACGACTGCAGCCTCGGCAACCTTCTCGTGCGCCACCAGCGCGGATTCGATTTCCATCGTGCCCATGCGGTGACCGGAGACGTTCAGCACGTCATCGATACGACCGGTGATGGTGAAGTAACCGGTGTCCTTGTCGCGGATCGCGCCGTCGCCTGCCAGATACAGTTTGCCCTGGAAGTCGGCCGGGTAGTAGGACTTGACGAAGCGGTCGGGGTCGTTCCAGATCGTGCGGATCATCGCCGGCCACGGACGCTTGACCACCAGGATACCGCCCTGACCCCACGGCACTTCGGTGCCAGTCTCGTCGACCACGGCAACCTGCACGCCGGGGAAGGGCAGCGTGCAAGAACCCGGCACCAGCGGCGTAGCGCCCGGCATCGGCGTGATCATGTGTGCGCCGGTCTCAGTCTGCCAGAAGGTATCGACGATCGGGCAACGGCTGCCACCGACATTCTCGTAGTACCACTCCCATGCCGACGGGTTGATCGGCTCGCCGACGGACCCCAGGATGCGCAGGCTGGACAGATCGTACTTGGTCGGATGAACCGTCGGGTTGTTGTCGGCGGCCTTGATCAGCGAACGAATTGCGGTCGGCGCGGTGTAAAACACCGAAACCTTATGATCCTGGATCATTCTCCAGAAACGACCAGCATCGGGGTAGGTCGGTACGCCTTCGAACACGATCTCGGTCGTGCCGCAAGCGAGCGGGCCGTAGGTGATGTAGGTGTGGCCGGTAACCCAGCCGATGTCGGCGGTGCACCAGAAGACATCGTCAGGCTTGATGTCGAAGGTGTACTTCATGCTCAGGATGGCCTGCAGCAGGTAACCGCCAGTAGAGTGCTGGACGCCCTTCGGCTTGCCGGTGGAACCCGACGTATAAAGAATGAACAGCGGATGCTCTGCGCTGACCCATTCCGGCTCGCACACATCGGACTGGTCGGCAACTGCGTCGTCAAACCAGACATCGCGGCCAGCCTTCATTTCAGTCGCGGCACCGGTGCGCTTGGCAACGATGACGTTCTTGATCGTGTCGCAGCCACTGAGTGACAGCGCCTCGTCGGCAATCGGCTTCAGCGGCATCGCCTTGCCACCACGGTGCTGACCGTCGGCGGTAATCAGTGCAACTGCGCCGGCATCTTCGATGCGGTCACGCAGCGCCTGGGCGGAGAATCCACCGAACACGATGGAGTGGGTCGCGCCGATACGGGCACAGCCCTGCATCGCAACCACGCCCTCGATCGACATCGGCATGTAAATGACGACGCGATCGCCCTTCTTGACGCCCATGCCGCGCAGTGCGTTGGCAAACTTGCTGACGCGTGACAGCAGTTCCTTGTAGGTGACTTTGGTGACCTCACCACTGTCAGCTTCGAAAATGATCGCTACCTTGTCACCAAGGCCGGCATTGACCTGGCGATCGAGACAGTTGTACGAGACGTTGAGCTCGCCATCCGCAAACCACTTGAAAAAAGGTGAATTGCTTTCGTCCAGAACCTGAGTGAAAGGCTTCTTCCACTCGAGCAGTTCGCGAGCATTACGCGCCCAGTAACCTTCGTAGTCGTCCTCAGCGTCCTTGCACAAAGCACGGTAAGCATCCATACCGGAGACAGCTGCGTTTTTCTTGAATTCTTCCGTGGGGTTATAGATGCGTACTTGTTGTTCATTCGACATGCTGACCTCTCCTCAACTAATCAAAGAATTGAAGCTGACCCTGACGGCACGGCTGGTTATATCCAGCCTCTGATTCGTTTTCATTCCCGCCGTGGAATGGACGGCATTTAATAACACCTATCTTACACAGGACTTACACTACTGTGCGAACCCCCCGTCATTCCTGCGAGTGCTAGAATTTCGGGCTGCAACATCCCCTTCGCTCAAGCCACTCCGGAGATCAAGCATGACCGTAATTCGCGAAGAAGACCTCATCCAGTCCGTCGCGGATGCTTTCCAGTACATCAGCTACTACCATCCGCTCGACTACATCAAGGCGCTCGGCGAGGCCTATGAGCGCGAGGAAAGCCCCGCAGCCAAGGACGCAATCGCCCAGATTCTGACCAACTCGCGCATGTGCGCCGAGGGCCACCGCCCCCTCTGTCAGGACACCGGTATTGCGGTGGTCTTCCTGAAGGTGGGCATGGACGTGCGCTGGGACGCCAGAATGAGCGTCCAGGACATGGTCAACGAAGGCGTTCGTCGCGCCTACAATCATCCCGACAACAAGCTGCGCGCCTCGGTGCTGCTTGATCCGGCCGGCAAGCGCCAGAACAGCAAGGACAACACCCCGGCGGTCGTTCACTACGAAATCGTCCCCGGCGACCACGTGGAAGTCATCTGTGCGGCCAAGGGCGGTGGCTCCGAGAACAAATCCAAGATGGTCATGCTGAACCCCTCCGACTCGATTGTCGACTGGGTCATCAAGACTTTGCCGACCATGGGCGCCGGCTGGTGTCCGCCGGGCATCCTCGGCATCGGTATCGGCGGCACGCCCGAGAAGGCGATGCTGCTGGCCAAGGAATCGCTGATGGCGCCGGTCGACATTCACGAACTGCGGGAAAAGGCCGCCAGCGGCGCAGCCCTGAGCCGCGTCGAAGAGCTGCGTCTCGAGCTCATGGAGAAGGTCAACGCGCTTGGCATCGGTGCCCAGGGCCTGGGCGGCCTGACGACGGTGCTCGACGTCAAGATCATGGACTACCCGACCCACGCCGCCTCGCTGCCGGTCGCCATGATTCCGAACTGTGCTGCAACGCGTCACGTGCATTTCCACCTCGACGGCAACGGCCCGGCCAAGCTCGAAACCCCGAAGCTGGAAGACTGGCCGCAGGTCACCTGGAAGGCCGACACCAACGTCGCCACGCGGGTGAACCTCGACACCCTGACCAAGGAAGAAGTCGCATCGTGGAAGCCGGGCCAGACCCTGCTCCTGAACGGCAAGATGCTGACCGGTCGTGATGCAGCGCACAAGCGCATCCAGGACATGCTGGCCAAGGGCGAGAAGCTGCCGGTGGACTTCACCAACCGCGTCATCTACTACGTTGGCCCGGTCGACCCTGTGCGTGACGAAGTCGTCGGCCCCGCAGGCCCGACCACCGCCACCCGCATGGACAAGTTCACCCGCATGATGCTGGAACAGACCGGCCTCATCTCGATGATCGGCAAGTCCGAGCGCGGCCCGACGGCGATTGACGCGATCCGCGACAACAAGTCGGCCTACCTGATGGCGGTCGGCGGTTCGGCCTACCTGGTATCGAAGGCGATCAAGGAAGCCAAGGTTGTCGGCTTTGCCGACCTCGGCATGGAAGCCATCTACGAATTCACCGTGCAGGACATGCCGGTGACCGTGGCGGTCGACTCGAGCGGCACCAGCGTGCATAACACCGGCCCGAAGGAATGGCAGGCTCGAATCGGCAAGATTCCGGTTGCCATCGCCTGATCCTGCTGTTGCGCAGCAAAAAGCCCGACCAGAAATGGTCGGGCTTTTTTACGTCTGTCTGTTCGCGACTGTCTGCTCGGAGCAGCCGAACGCGAAACGAATCAGTGCAGCGTCGCGTCCGGTTCGGCACAGACCGGCGCATCAGCGGTCCTGTCCCAGAGATACTTGTCGCCAAGCGCCATCAGGCGGCGCAGTGCGGAGGGCGTGACCAGACAGCGCTCGAAGCAGTCGATGCTCGGGTCAAACGTGCCCAGCACCACCCCAAGCGACATCAACTCTTCACGATCGGATGCGATCGCAAAAATGTCGACCAGCATTGCGCGGTCGTCTTCGCTCGCCCGCGACGGGGATGACAGAAAAGGGGACATCAGATTCACGATGGAACTCCTGCGCTTGCCAGAACACGCCAATACGACGCCATATGTTGAAAGCATCCCATATTGCGAGGGCGTAAACAAGGAACAAAGTCACACTGAATGCGCCCTGCCGGAATCACCGCCTGTCCGTTCTTGATTCAGATCATGGAGCACCGGCCCCTGGAAAACCAGAATCCGCTTCACCCAATGGTCACCTTTCATCTTCCGGACATAACGAGACAATCATGAGGAGCACTCCATGAGCGGCATTTTCACCAAGGCAATGGCGCGCAATATCTTCTACGGGGGCACGGTCTTCTTCTTCCTGCTGTTCCTCGCGCTAACCTTCGACACCGAGAAAACCCTTCCCAAACGTGACAACCGCGAGAACCTCACCGCGGAAGTGATCGCAGGCAAGAAGATCTGGGAAACGCGCAACTGCATCGGCTGCCACACCTTGCTCGGTGAAGGCGCCTACTTCGCCCCGGAACTCGGAAACGTCTATACCCGCCGTGGCCCCGAGTTCATCAAGGCCTGGATCCAGTCGCAGCCAACGGGCGCCCCCGGTCGCCGTCAGATGCCGAACTTCCACCTCAGCGACGAGGAGCTCGATCACCTGGTCGCCTTCCTGAAGTACAGCTCCGAGATCAACACCGCCAACTGGCCGCCCAACATCGAGGGCTGAGTCGGCTTACGACGCATTTCTCGAAAGGATTCAAGGGGATATACAGATGCAATACAAATCACAAGCGGTCGCGATGCCGTACTTCATCGCGGCGATCGGCCTGTTCATCGGGCAGATCGTCTTCGGCCTGATCATGGGCCTTCAATACGTGATCGGCGACTTTCTGTTTCCGGAAATTCCGTTCAACGTTGCACGCATGGTGCACACCAACCTGCTGATCGTGTGGCTGCTGTTCGGCTTCATGGGGGCGGCGTACTACATGGTGCCGGAGGAATCCGAAACCGAGCTGTGGAGCCCGAAACTGGCCTTGGGGCTGTTCTGGATCTTCCTCGCCGCCGGTGCGCTGACCATTCTCGGCTACCTGTTCGTGCCCTACGCGACGCTGGCCGAGATGACCGGAAACGACCTGCTCGCCACCATGGGCCGCGAGTTCCTCGAGCAGCCGCTGCCGACCAAGCTCGGCATCGTCGTGGTCGCGCTGGCCTTCCTGTTCAACATCACCATGACCATGCTCAAGGGCCGCAAGACCGCGATCAGCATGGTGCTGCTGCTCGGTCTGTGGGGTCTGGCGATCTTCTTCCTGTTCTCCTTCGTCAACCCGCACAACCTGGTACGCGACAAGTTCTACTGGTGGTGGGTGGTGCACCTCTGGGTGGAGGGCGTTTGGGAACTGATCCTCGGCGCACTGCTGGCCTTCGTGCTGATCAAGGTGACCGGTGTCGACCGTGAGGTCATCGAGAAGTGGCTGTACGTCATCATCACCATGACCCTGGTCACCGGCATCATCGGTACCGGCCACCACTACTACTGGATCGGCGCACCGGAGTACTGGCAGTGGTGGGGCTCGATCTTCTCCGCGCTGGAGCCTATCCCCTTCTTCGCCATGACCGTTTTCGCCTTCAACATGGTCAACCGCCGTCGTCGCGAGCATCCGAACAAGGCCGCCGTACTGTGGGCACTCGGAACCGGCGTGATGGCCTTCCTCGGTGCCGGCGTATGGGGCTTCCTGCACACGCTCGCCCCGGTGAACTTCTACACCCACGGCACGCAGATCACCGCAGCCCACGGTCACATGGCGTTCTACGGTGCGTACGTGATGGTGGTCCTGTGCCTGATCAGCTACGCCATGCCGATTCTGCGCGGCCGCGCCGCCAACTCGAACAAGGCGCAGGTGCTGGAGATGTGGAGCTTCTGGCTGATGACGATCGCCATGGTCTTCATCACCCTGTTCCTGACCGCCGCCGGCATCCTCCAGGTGTGGCTGCAACGGGTGTCCGATACCCCGATGTCCTTCATGGCTGCGCAGGACCAGGTGTCGCTCTTCTACTGGATGCGTGAAGGCGCCGGGGTGATGTTCTTCATCGGACTGGTGGTCTACGTGATCAGCTTCTTCGTCAAGGGCGAACCCAGAACGGTAAATAGCTGAAACAGGATGTCTCTCCGATGTCGTCCGGCCTGACCGGACGAGGAGTTGAGGGGTGGCGCAAGCCACCCTTTTTTTGTTCACTTTAAGCGTAGGCGGCATACCCGAGGCGCTGCACACCGGAGGCAGAAACCGGCCTCGACGTGTGGGATGAGCCCCGTCTTTTGCTTGCTAGAAAGCATTCTAAAAATTATACTGCGCAGCATGAACCCAAGATGCCGAACCCGTTGCGAAGACATGCTGCGCATGACTGCCGAGAGCTTTCCCGAGATCCACTCCCCCGGCATGCGCTTTATCGCCCGCGTTTTTCGTCTGCGTGACCTGATCTTCGAGAATGCACAGCGCGAGATGAGCCGCTTCGAGCTCTCGCCGGTCGAGTACTCGGTGCTCGCCACCCTGCGCAAGACCCCCTCGCCGCACGCACTCCGCCCCTCGGACATCTACAAAGGCATGCTGATCACCTCGGGCGGCCTCACCAAGGTGCTCAAAGGCCTTGAACAACGCGGCCTGCTGCTGCGTGAGAACGACGACACCGACCGCCGCGGTTCGCGCGTCCGCCTGACCCCGGCGGGTATCGAACTCATCGAAGTCGCAATGAAAACGGTCATCGGCAGCGACATCGCCATGCTCCAGCGGGTCGCCAGCCCGGAACAACTCGACGCGCTCGCAGAAGCGCTGCAACCCTTCACAGAGAACCTCGACCTATGAAAAATGACAACCCTGCGCCCGCCCACCTCCGGGCCGGGAGGCGCAATTGAACCGCGCCGATCGCAGCCCGATGAGCTTTACCGAGTTTGTCGGCTTCATTGCTGCCTGCATGGCGCTCAATGCACTCGCCATCGACGTGATGCTGCCCGCGCTGCCCATGCTTCACGCCGACTTCAGCCTGACCGATCCGAACCAGGCCCAGGCCGTGATCGGGGTGTATCTGCTGGGCATGGGCGCATCGCAGCTTGTGTATGGCCCCTTGTCCGACCGCTATGGCCGTCGCCCCGTGCTCATTGGCGGCCTGATCGTGTTTGCGGTGGCCGGGATGCTTTCGTCCCTGACCGACAGTTTCGCCACCCTGCTTGCGGCCCGCCTGCTGCAGGGTGTCGGCGCAGGTGCGCCGCGCGTCATCGCAGTGTCGCTGGCCCGTGACAAGTATTCCGGCGCCCAGATGGGCAAGGTCATGTCACTGGCGATGATGGTCTTCATGGCCGTGCCGATTCTCGCGCCTTCGATGGGGCAGCTGATCCTGCTGGTCGCGCCCTGGCGCTGGGCCTTTGGCGCACTGGTCATTGCCGGCGCCGCCGTCCTGACCTGGACCCTGCTGCGGCTGCAGGAATCCCTGCCCGAGGAGCACAGGCGTGCCATCTCGCCGCGCGCAATCTTTGGCGCCTACCGCATCACCCTCACCACGCGGACCTCGGTGGGCTACATGCTGGCGCTCGGGCTGGTCGTGGGCGGGCACATGAGCTTCATCACCTCGGCGCAACAGATCTTTGTCGATGTGTTCGATGTCGGGCGCAGCTTCACCCTGCTGTTTGCCGCAGTCGCGGTAGCGATGGCGGTGGCGGCGTTCACCAATTCGAGGCTGGTGCACCGCTTCGGCATGCGCCGACTGTCACTGACAGGTCTGGTGACGCTCATCGTGTTGAACGTGATCCACCTCGGACTCGCACTGAGCGGCAATGAAACGCTGCTTGCCTTCATGCTGCTGCAGGGCGGCAGCGTGTTCGTGTTCGGTTTTCTGGCCTCCAACCTCAACACCCTGGCGATGGAGCCGCTTGGCCATGTCGCCGGCACCGCATCGTCGATGATCGGCTTTTTCAGCACGGTGACGGGCGCGCTCATCGGCCTCATGGTGGGACATTTGTTCAATGGCAGCGTATCGCCCCTGGTCGGCGCCTACGTGGTGCTCGGGTCGCTGGCGCTGGCGACGGTGTATTACACGGAACGACCGGCCCCGGCCCTCGCGGCCTGAGTTCCACACCGCTCCGTTTCAGACTCGATCCGGAAGCCCCGCCGCCCGCAAGGCAGGCGGGGCTTCTGCCATTTCGCCTCACCGGAGCGGTGGCGCCTGCTCACCCGCCTTCGCGCGCCGGGCGCAACTTGTCCGGAATCAAGGCCGGCGACCCCATGCTTTCCTAGACTGCCGGCTATGAACACGCCCGGTCTCGCTTCCACCCTGCCCGATCACGGCCCGGTCGCCGAACAACGACTTGCCGGCGATCTGGCGATCTGGATCTTCATCCTCGCCGAACTGCTGGCCTTCGGTGTGTTCTTCGCCGCCTACGCCTTCACCCGCGCAAATCACATCGAGCTGTTCGATGCCGAGCAGCAGGCGCTGCACCGTGGGGCCGGCGCGCTCAACACCGTGCTGCTGCTGACCGCGAGCTACTTCGTGGTGCGCGCGGTGCAGGCGGCCGAACGCCGCGCTTCCGCGCTGTCCGCACGCTGGCTGCTGGGCGCAATCGCCTGCGGCAGTGGCTTCGTCATCGTCAAGCTGACCGAATACTCGGCTGCGTTCGAACAGGGCATCAGCCTGTCGAGCAGTCCATTTCACATGTTCTACCTGTCACTCACCTTCTTCCACTTCATGCACGTCATCCTCGGCATGGTGATTCTTGCCGCGCTGTGGCAGGGCGCGCGCAGGGGTCGCTACCAGCCTGGCGACATGAACGGTCTCGAAACCGGCGCGGCCTACTGGCACATGGTGGATCTGGTGTGGCTCATCCTGTTCCCGCTCGTCTATGTCATCCACTGAAAACCGCCCGCCCGTCATGCACGGCACACCGCGTCGCGCCACCCTGCTGTGGGCGGCGCTGATCGTCGCCACCCTGCTTACCTGGTGGGTCGGCGAAGACGGTGCCGCCGGCCCTGTCATCGTGGGCCTGCTGGCAGCGATCTCGATCATCAAGGGCAGCATCGTCATCCTCGACTTCATGGCCTTGCGCCATGCGCCGCTGATGTGGCGCCTGATCACCCTCGGCTGGATCACCCTCGTCTGGGTTCTGATCGGCCTCGCCTACTGGAAGGGACTTTACCAATGAAGCTCGAAACGCCGAATCTCGACAACCCGTTCTATCAGCCGGCAGGCAACGAGGTGACTGTCTTCGAGCAGGCCTGGAAGAACCGCCTGCCGCTGCTGATCAAGGGCCCGACCGGTTGCGGCAAGACCCGCTTCGTCGCGCATATGGCGGCACGCCTTGGCTTGCCGCTCTACACCGTGGCCTGCCACGACGATCTCACCGCCGCCGACCTGGTCGGCCGCCACCTGATCGGCGATGGCCAGACCGTCTGGTGCGACGGCCCACTGACCCGTGCGGTGCGCGAAGGCGGCATCTGCTATCTGGACGAGGTGGTCGAGGCGCGCAAGGACACCACCGTGGTGCTGCATCCGCTCGCCGACGATCGCCGCATCCTGCCGATCGACCGCACCGCCGAACTGCTGCAGGCGCCGCCCTCCTTCATGCTGGTGGTGTCCTACAACCCCGGCTATCAGAACCTGCTAAAGGGCATGAAGCCCTCCACCCGGCAGCGCTTCGTCAGCCTGCGCTTCGACTTCCCCGCGCCGCCGCAGGAAGAAGCCATCCTGATCGGTGAAACCGCCTGCACCCCCGATCTCGCCCGGCGTCTGGTCGGCATTGCCGGTGCCCTGCGCGCACTCAAGGATCGCGATCTCGAGGAGGCCGCGAGCACCCGTCTGCTGATCTATGCTGCGCTGCTGATCAAGGCGGGGATGGACCCGGTTGCCGCCTGCCGCTCAGCCATCGTCGAAAGCCTCACCGACGACGTCGAAACCGTTGAAGCGCTGATGGAAGTGGTTGCCGCCACTTTCGGCCGCTGATCGCGGCCGCGGGCGGAACAGCACATGGCCATCGAACGCAGTGATCCGCTCAAGAATCTGATGCCGGGACCGCCCATCGCGGTCGCCGCCGAGGCCTTGTTCATCATCAACCTGATGCTGCTGCCGGGCATCGCCTTCATTGCGCTGGTGGTCATGTGGGTGATGCATGGCAAGCACCCCGACCCACTGGTGCGCAACCACCTGCGTCAGACGGTGGTGACCTGTCTGTGGGGGGGCAGTCTGCTGGTGTCGATCAGCGTGGGCATCTTCCTGCTGGGCGGCTTCGACAACCCGTGGTCGTGGGTGATCGGGGTGCTGTACTTCACGCTCTTTCACGCCGGGCTGATCCTGCTGGGCGTGATGGGCCTGGTACGCGCAATCAATGGCCGCACCTGGCGCTACCCGGTATTCGGCCCCCGCCGCGATGACTGAGCCCGTCGCGATGTCTGCCGCACCTGCCCGCGCCCAGGGCAAGGCTGCGCGCGTCATCCCGATTGCGGTCGAGGGGCGCACGTCGCCGCGCGCGCTGCAGCGCCGGCGTCTGCTGTTTCAGGTGGGCTTTTTCCTGCTTTTCATCCTGGCACCGATGTTCGACCTGTTCCGCTACGACCTCGACGCCGGCCACGCCTGGCTGCTCGGCTTCGAATGGCGTCTCGGGCTCGACGACTTCCTGGCCGGACGCATCGGTGCGCTCGAAGCCGGAGCCAACGTCCTGCTGCGTCTGTTCGTGCCGATTCTTGTCGGTGCTGGCGCCTTCCTCTATGTGGCGTGGCGCTGGGGGCGGCTTTACTGCGGCTGGCTGTGTCCGCACTTCTCGGTGGTCGAGACCATCAACACGCTGATGCTGCGCGCCTCGGGAAAGCCCAGCGTATGGGAAAAGGCGCCCATCACACCGTGGTTGCCCGCTGGCGGCAAACGCAAACCGGATGCGCGCTGGTGGGGCCTGGTCGTGCCCGCGGCAGTCGCCTTCGCCTTCACCTGGGCCGTTGTCTTCCTGACCTATCTGCTGCCGCCGGGCGAGGTGTATGGAAACCTCATCCACGGCACGCTCACGCGAAACCAGACGATCTTCATCCTTGCCGCCACCACGGTGCTGTCGATGGAGTTTCTGTTCGCACGCCATCTGTTCTGCCGCTACGCCTGCGCGGTCGGGCTGTTTCAGAGTCTGGCATGGATGAGCAACCCGAAGGCAATGGTGGTCGGTTTCCTGCGCGCACGGGCAAGCGACTGCAGCACCTGCCTGCCCGAAAAGCAGTCGGCCTGCGATGCGGTATGCCCGATGCGGCTCACCCCTCGCAACATCAAGCGCCACATGTTCACCTGCACCCAGTGTGCGCAATGCGTCGATGCCTGCGGCGAAACCCAGGCTGACAACCCGGACGGTCCCTTGCTGCACTGGGTCAGTGACGAGGCCGCGAGGCAGAACGAAGCCGGTTTTCGCGCCGGCAGGGAGCGCTAGGCCATGGAAGAAGTCGTCGGCAAACTCTGGCACCGGCTCGTGACCCGCGCCGCCGGCGGCAGTTTCCCGGAAGCCGCGGTGACCCTCAAGGAAACCGGGCGCTCGGTGGGCGTGCTGTTTCGCGCGCTCGGCGGCGACGGTGGCCTGCGCGTTGCAGCATCTGCCGCGGATACGCACGGCGCACGCCGCAGCTGGCTGGCGCGCCTTGCGGGCAGTGGCGAGAAACTGGCGCGCGCGAGCATGGACGAAAACACCCTGCGCCTGCCGCCGCAGATCGACGCCTTTGCCGACCGCGACCTGAACCGTGAGCTCTACCTGTGGCTGTCGGCACTTGCCGCCGCCCACGCCGAAATGGCGCAGATGCCGCCCGACGATGCGGGAAGCACCGGCCACAGTCACGCCGGGCACAGTCAGGAAACGCGCGAGTTGCTGCTCAACCAGCGCGCCGTGCGGCACACGCTGGCACGCTGGCCAGGCCTCGTTCCGCGCTACCGGCGCCTGGCCGCGGCCACACTTGCGCAGCGCCCCGACCCGGCAAAGCTGCCGCCATCCGAGGGCGAACGCGAGCGCGCGCTGCGCCGCGCCATCGACGACCCAGGCAGCGTGAGCGCGCTGCCGCCGGTTGAGGCCGATGCACCTTCGGCACAACCGGTGCTGCTGTGGCTGACGCTGCCGGCCGCACGGGCGCCCGAGCCCGCGCGCAGTGCCGGCCAGGACGGCAAACAGGGCGAGACTCCACCGGGCGGATCGGGCAAGCCCGACGAGACCGAGCACACTGCGCACAAGGCCGAACGGGTCGATGCACCGCCCGAGAAGCACGGCCTGCTGATGTTCTTCCGCGCCGAAAGCCTGCTGTCGGTTGCGGAATTAATCAAGGTCAATCGCAGCGAAGACGACGACCCCGATCCCAATGCGGCCGCCGCTGCCGCCAATCTCGATCAGCTGTCGCTGACGCGCGACGGCGAACGCACTGCGTCGAAAGTGCGATTCGACCTCGACCTGCCCTCTGCCGCCGAGGACGACGTCGTGCTTGGCGCAGGCATCCCCTTGCCGGAATGGGATTACCGCAAGAGCCGTCTGCTGGAGGATCACGTGCGCCTGCTGGAGATGGCCGCCGCTGCCGACGATCCGCGCGCGGCCCCGGTGCCGCTGCCCGATCGCCTGCGCCGCACCGCACGCCGGCTGCACCAGCAGTTCTCGATGCTGCAGCCCGGACGGCGCTGGATCAAGGGCCAGGTTGACGGCAGCGAACTCGACATCGACGCCGTCGTGCGCTCATCCACCGACCGCGCCTGCGGCAGACAGGGCAGCGACCAGCTGTGGCTGACGCTGGAAAAACGCGAGCGCGACCTGGCCTGTCTGGCGCTTGCAGACCTGTCGCTCTCCACCGACACCTGGATCTCGAGCGAAGCCCGCGTCATCGACGTCATCCGCGACAGTCTGCTGCTGTTCGGCGAGGCCTTGTCGGCCACCGGCGACCGCTTTGCGCTGTGCGGCTTCTCCTCGGTGAAGCGCAACAACGTGCGCTTCCACCACCTGAAGCGTTTCGACGACCGCTTCGACGACCGCATCCGCGGCCGCATCTCCGCCATCAAGCCCGGCTATTACACCCGGCTCGGTGCCGCCATCCGCCATGCGACCAGCCTGCTCGACGGCCAGCGTGCCAGCCGTCGCATCCTGCTCATCCTGTCGGACGGCAAGCCCAACGACCTCGATCTGTACGACGGTCGCTACGGCATCGAAGACACGCGGATGGCGGTGATCGAGGCCCGCCTGCGCGGCGTGGTGCCGTTCTGCGTCACCATCGACCGCGAGGGTGCGGCCTACCTGCCCCACCTGTTCGGCCCCGCCGGCTTCGCGGTGATCCGCAAACCGGAAGAACTCCCGGCCCGCCTGCCGATGTTCTACGCCCAGCTCACGAGGTAATTGTGATGAACCGCTGTGACGAATTCTGCCATGCCGCGATGCAGGACACGGACACCTCGGAACCGGCCGCGCCCGGCGAAAACACGCGCGTCGCCCAGTTGCTCGCCAGTGCCAGCCTGTTTGCCGGCCTGACCCCAGCCGAGATCGCGCCCTTTGCCCGTGGCGCACGCGAGACCTCGGTCGCCAAGGGTGACATCCTGTTTCACCGCGGCGACGCCTGCACCGGCTTCCACCTGATCCTCAGTGGCCAGATCAAGCTCGCCTTCATCTCCGCCGAGGGCAACGAGAAGGTGGTCGAGATCCTGAGCCGGGGCCAGAGCTTCGGCGAGGCCGTGATGTTCATGGACAAGCCCTACGTGGTGATGGCGCAGGCGCTGACCGACTGCTCGCTGCTGCACATCGCCAAACAGGTGGTATTCGACGAAATGGGGCGCGACCCGATCTTCTGCCGCAAGATCATCGCCGGCCTGTCACGGCGACTGCATCAGCTGATGAGCGACGTCGAGAGCTACTCGCTGCGCTCGGGGCGCGACCGCATCATCGGCTACCTCTTGCGCGAGGAAGGCCTGGGCAGTGACAACGACGTCCTCACCACCGGGCCGGTGTCGATCCGGCTGCCGACCAGCAAGGGCATCATCGCCTCGCGCCTGAACCTGACCCAGGAGCACTTCTCGCGCATTCTCCACGAGCTGATCGAGTCCGGCCTGATCCAGGTTCAGGGCCGCAACATCCACGTACCGGACCTCGGCCGGCTGCGTGCGACCTTGAGCTAGCGCCGCTCGATGTCGGGCAGCAGGACCGTCAGCAAGCCGATCAGCGGCAGAAAGGCACACACCTGATAGACGGTCGCGATGTCGGTCGCATCCGCCAGCCGGCCGAGCAGCGCCGCGCCAATGCCGGCAAGCCCGAACGCGATGCCGAAGAACAGTCCCGATATCGCCCCCACCTTGCCCGGCACGAGCTCCTGCGCGTAGACCAGGATGGCCGAGAATGCCGAGGACAGGATGAGTCCGATCACCACCGACAGCACCACGGTCCACATCAGGCCGACGTGCGGCAGCATCAGCGCAAACGGCGCCACGCCCAGGATCGATGCCCAGATCACGCGCTTGCGTCCGATGCGATCGCCGACCGGGCCGCCCGCCACCGTGCCCGCGGCAACCGCCAGCAGGAATCCGAACAGGTACATCTGCGCCGTCTGCAGCGGCAGTGCGAACTTCTCCATCAGGTAGAAGGTGTAGTAGTTCTGCAGGCTCGCCATGTAGAAAAACTTGGAGAACATCAGCGCCCCCAGCACGGCGAGCGAAACGATGACCTGACGGCGAGTCAGATTGTTGCCGGGGTGCGCCTTCATGCGCTTGCGGAATCCCGCAACGTGCACTGCGGCCCAGCGCGCTACCTGCGACAGCACCACCACGCCGGTCAGCGCCGCAAGCGAGAACCAGGCTGCGCTGCCCTGCCCGAAGGGAACGATGATCAGGGCCGCGAGCAGCGGCCCAAGCGCCGTTCCCAGGTTGCCGCCGATCTGGAACAAGGACTGCGACAGCCCCGGGCGCGCGCCTGCGGCCATGCGCGCCACCCGCGAGGACTCGGGGTGAAAGATCGACGAGCCGATGCCCACCATGGAAGCGGCAAGCAGTACCGCCCCGAAATTCGACGCCTGCGACAGCAGCAACAAGCCCACCAGGGTGAAGCAGCCGCTCATCGGCAACAGCCAGGGTTTCGGCCTGTGGTCGGTATACAAACCGATCAGCGGTTGCAGCATCGACGCGGTGAACTGGAACGCCAGGGTGATCATGCCGATCTGCGCAAACGAAAAGCCCAGGCCTTGCTTGAGCATGGGATAGATGGCGAGCAGCACCGACTGCATCATGTCGTTGAGCAGATGCGAGAAGCTGATCGCAGCGATCACCACGAAGGTGGTGTTGCTCAGCGCATCGTGCACAGGCCCCGGCGCTGCATCGGCAAGCGCAGCGTCGGCGGCGAGAGTCTTTTCCATGAAACGGTCCGCGGTATTGTTCGGGCATGCAGTTTAAGACGAATATGCTGCGCATACCCGCATTCGATACTGCACACACGCAGTGCCGCCCTGCCGCACGGGTTCACGCGATGCCCGAGGGTGCGCCTGCCGCATCGGCACGCTAGTGGCTGGTGCCCTCGTCGCGGCTGATCTTGTTCCACACGTTGTACTTGCCCACCGGCTTCTTCATCGGCAGCCGCTTCACCTCGTCGAGCGTGAGCGCGTCGAGCACGACGATGGCGCCGTCCTGCTCCCACAGGCTGGCCAGTGCGTAACGACCATCCCGGGTGAATTCGATGTGGGCAAGGGTCTGACCCGGTTCGGCGGTGATCTCCTTCACCACTTCCAGCGTCTGCTTGTCGATCACCTGCAGGATGTGGCTCGCCTCGCGGCTCATCATCGAATCGACAAAGGCGTAGCGGCTGTTCTCATGGCTGCGCAGGAAGAATCCCGGGCCGCGGGTCGGGATGCGGCGGACGACCTCCCAGGTCTTCATGTCGATCACCGTAACCTCCCCCGACTTGAGGTTGGTGCTCGCCATCACCGTGCGCTCGATGCCGCTGGCGTCGCGCCATGCCCAGGTGATGCCCGACCCGAGGTGCGGCATGCCGTCCAGCGGCAGACTGGCCACCTTGCGCCGTGCATCCAGATTCACCACCTGCCCCTCTCCCTTGCGCGAGGCGCCCATCACCTGGCGGTAATCCTGATCGAAATAGAAGTCGTCGAGCACGTCCTCCAGCGGCGTGCGGCGTGCGTTGAGGAAGCCGGGCTTGGCCACGCCCTCCTTCATGCGGTAGTCGTGCACATAGCCGTCGTAGACGGGCTCGGCGTTCTCGTCGTAGCTGATCTCCCACAGCTCGGGAATGTCCTTCATTGCAGCGACAAAGCTCTTGCGCGGTGCGGCGTCATAGACCGCCGAGACACGCGAGCTGCGGCTGCCGTCCAGCGTCGTCGCATCCATCACCTTGACCAGATTGAGCTCGGCGTCGAACAGCACCAGATCCTGCGGCAGGTAGTTGGCCGCGATCACGAAGCGCCCGTCGGACGACACCGCCACGTTGCGGGTGTTGATGCCCGCGCGCACTTCGGCGATGACTTTCAGGTTCCACAGATCGAACTTGGTGATCCAGCCATCGCGCGAGGCGAAGAACACATAGCGCCCGTCGGCGGTAAACTTCGGTCCGCCATGCAGGGCGAAGCGGGATTGGAAACGGTAGATGGGTTCGAGCCTGTCGCCGTCGAGAACCGACACGTGATGGTCGCCGGTTTCCACCACCAGAAAGAGGTTGAGCGGATCGGCGCTGAACACCGGCGTCGGCGACAGCGTCGCGGGGTCGGTGTGCTGGATGCGCGAGGCGCGGATGTCGGACTCGGTCCATTTGGGCGCCGGCGTGACCGGCGTGTAGATCCATTCGGCAAGGGCGACGATCTCGTCCTTGCTCAGGAGCTCGGCAAACGCGGGCATCTGGGTGGCTGCGCGCCCGCCGGTGATGACCTTGACCGCCTCCCCCTTGCGCAGCCGGGCGAGATTGTCGGGCAGCAGCGCCGGGCCCATGCTGCCCAGACGATCCGCCGCATGACAGGCCGCGCAATGCTGATGGTAGTTCCGGGCGGTGGCCGGCGCCCCCTCATCGGCCCAGGCCGGCAGTGCCAGTGCGAACAGCACGGCTGCAATCGATGTCGGCAGGCGCATCATGAGCCCACCTTCTCGATCCGCGTCCATGCCGTGTTGAGCACACGCACGGAGCCGTAGTCCGCCGCATCCACGCCGATCTCCGCATCGCTCAGATAGCACGCGGGGTCTTCCGCCCACGGGTTGCCGGTGATCTGTTCCGCACGCACGCGCGAACTGCCATTGCAGATGTCGAGATACCTGCAGGCTCCGCACCGCCCCTCGAGCTTGCGCGGATGCGGCTTGAGCCCGGCCAGCAACGGATTCGACAGATCGTTCCAGATCTCGCCAAAGGCCCGCTCCCGCACATTGCCCAGGGGGATGTGCCACCACATGGTGTCCGGGTGAACCACGCCGAGATTGTCGATGTTCGCGACATTCACGCCGCTGGCGTTGCCGCCCCACTGGCGCAGCTTGCCCTCGATGTGTTCGGCATGCTGCGGAAAGCGGCGCCGCACCCAGTGCAGCAGGAACACGCCATCGGCGTCGTTGTTTCCGGTCACGAAGTCCTTCTCGATGCCGCGCTGGTGAAGTTCGAGACAGGTTTCGAACAGAAGCTCCATGGCGTCGCGGGTGGTACGGTGCTGGGCGTCGTCGCCACGGTGCTTGTTGCCGCGTCCGGCGTAATTGAGGTGGGAGAAGTAGAACTTGTCGATCGCCTCCTCCTCCACCAGTCGCAGCAGTCCGTGCAGGTCGTGGGCGTTGTCCTCGGTCATGGTGTAGCGCACGCCGACCTTGATCCCGCGCTCAACGCACAGACGGATGCCCGCAATCGAAGCATCGAATGCGCCGGCCTTGCGCCGGAAGCGGTCATGGGTGTCGGCAATGCCGTCGAGACTGACGCCGACGTAGTCGAAACCGATGTCGTCGATCGCGTCGATATTGCCTTCGTTGATCAGCGTGCCATTGGACGACAGGGCAACATAGAAACCCATCTCCTTGGCACGACGGGCAATGTCGAAGATGTCCGCTCGCAGCAGCGGCTCACCGCCCGACAGGATCAGCACCGGCACCCGCGCCGCCTTGAGGTCGCCCATCACCCGGAACACCTCACCGGTAGACAACTCCCCGGCGAAGTCCGTATCCGCAGAAATCGAGTAACAGTGCTTACAGGTCAGGTTGCAGCGCCGGATCAGGTTCCAGATGACGACCGGCCCTGGCGGATTGCGCCGGGGCGCAACCGGGGTGGGATGATCAAGCTCGCGGATGAACTGGGATATGCGGAACATGACGGTCTGGCCTCCTGGTTCCCCGGATTACACCGCACCACGACATGACAATAAATGATGCGGGTCAAGCAAGGGGCCCGATCCCCTTTCGCCGCACGTTTTTTTTGCATTGCACCAAAATCAGGCAACTCGCGCCGCCCGCGCCCCAATCAGGGGAGAAAAAGCGCTTCAGAACCGGGCGATGAAGGCAGGAACCGAGGATTCATGGGCTTTTCCATGCTGGCACGCTACATGCTTTTCATAGATCAACTCGGGCCAACGGCGGCCTGAGGCATGTGCAACAGGGCATCAACCTGAATCAGCGCAGCAAATGGACAACGGCGTCCATTTCCATCCTTCGTTTCCGAGGGCGTGGAGATGGACGCCTTTTTGCGTTCACACGGCTTGCTCACCACTCACCCAGGGGAAAATCATGTCATATATCGCGCCCGCAGAATTCGTCACCAAGATGGTTGACGCAGGAGAGTCGAAGATCTTCATGTCGACTCGCGACACACTGGTCCGCGCCTACATGGCCGGCGCCATTCTTGCGCTGGCCGCGGCCTTCGCGGTCACCATCACCGTGCAGACGGGAAATGCGCTTGCTGGCGCCATGCTGTTCCCGGTTGGCTTCTGCCTGTTGTATCTGCTGGGCTTCGATCTGCTCACCGGCGTGTTCACGCTGTGCCCGCTCGCCCTCATCGACAAACGCCCTGGCGTCACCGTCAATGGCGTGTTGCGCAACTGGGGCCTGGTATTCATCGGCAACTTCGCCGGCGCACTGACCGTCGCGGTGATGATGGCGATCATCTTCACCTTCGGCTTCTCCGAAGCACCCAACATTGTCGGCCAGAAGATCGGCCATATCGGCGAAGGCCGCACCGTCGGATATGCCGAGCACGGGGCAGCGGGCATGCTGACCCTGTTCATCCGCGGCGTGCTGTGCAACTGGATGGTATCGACCGGCGTTGTCGCCGCGATGATGTCGACCAGCGTATCGGGCAAGGTCATCGGCATGTGGATGCCGATCATGCTGTTCTTCTACATGGGCTTCGAGCATTCGATCGTAAACATGTTCCTGTTCCCGTCCGGCCTGATGCTCGGCGGCAACTTCTCGATCTACGACTACCTGGTGTGGAACGAAATCCCGACCGTCGTCGGCAACCTGGTCGGCGGCCTCGCCTTCGTCGGGCTCACGCTCTACTCCACCCACGTGCGCACCGCCCCCAAGCGCAGCGCTGCCTGAACCATCATCCGGCACACGGGCCCCGCAGTTCGCGGGGCCCTTGCCCATCACAGATGTCGAGCACACTCTCGCTGAGCACCGGCCAGTACTCCGACAAGGGGCGCAAGGGAATCAACCAGGATTTTCATGGCCTGAGCATCCCTGACGGTCCCCTGCTGAACACGAAGGGCATCGCCATCGCCCTGGCTGACGGCATCAGCAGCAGCGATGTCAGCCACGTCGCCAGCGCAGCCGCGGTCCGGAGCTTTCTTGACGATTACTACTGTACCTCGGAAGCATGGACGGTCAGGACCGCTGTACAGCGCGTGCTCGAAGCGACCAACTCCTGGCTGTACGCGCAGACCCGCCAGAGCCCCTACCGTTACGACGGCGACCGTGGTTATGTGTGCACGCTCAGCGCCCTGATCATCAAGTCCGCAACGGCCCACATCTTCCATATCGGCGACAGCCGGATCTACCGCCTGCGGGACTCGAATCTCGAACAACTCACCGACGACCATCGGATCGTCGTGTCGCACGACACACACTACCTCGCCCGCGCCCTCGGGATTTCCGCACAACTGGATATCGACTATCAGCGCCTGGCAGTGAAAGAGGGCGACATCTTCGTTCTGGCCACCGACGGAGTGTACGAATTCGCCTCGCCCCGGTTCATCGTCGACGCCATCAGCGAAGCCGCGATGGATATCGACGCAGCGGCGCGATGCATCGCTGAAGAAGCCTTCAACCGCGGCAGCACGGACAACCTGACGATACAGATCGCACGCGTCGACACCGTGCCCGACGGGACAGCGGCCGAACACAGGCAGCAATGGCTTGACCTGCCACCCGCCCCCATCTTCCAGCCGCGCATGCTGTTCGACGGCTACCGGATCATTCGCGAAATACACGGCAACAGCCGCAGCCACATCTACCTCGCCGAGGACGGCGACAGCGCCGCACGGGTGGCGATCAAGATCCCTTCGGTCGATCTGCGGGGCGACCCCGCCTATCTGGAGAGATTCATGCTGGAAGAATGGATCGCGCGCCGCATCAACAGCGCGCACGTCCTCAAACCCAGCACGCTGAAGCGGCAGCGCACCGCGCTCTATGTCGTCACCGAGTTCATCGAAGGCCAGACGCTGGCGCAATGGATGATCGACAACCCGGCGCCACCGATCGAAACCGTGCGCAACATCGTCGAACAGATCGCGAAAGGCCTGCTCGCCTTCCATCGCATGGAGATGCTGCACCAGGATCTGCGCCCGAACAACATCATGATCGACAAGGCCGGCACGGTGAAGATCATCGATTTCGGTGCGACGCGCGTGGCCGGCCTGATCGAATCGGAAACGACGACGCTGCAGCCACACATTCTCGGCACCGCCCAGTACACCGCGCCGGAATACTTTCTCGGCGAAGCAGGTACGCCCTGCGCTGACCTGTTCTCACTTGGCGTGATCACTTACCAGATGCTGAGCGACCGCCTGCCCTACGGCGCCGAGGTGGCAAAAACCCGCAGCAAGGCCGCGCAGCGAAAGCTGAAGTACGCCTCGGTGCTGGACGACTACCGCGAGATTCCTGCCTGGATTGACCCCGTCCTCGCCAAGGCCGTTCACCCGGACCCGAACAAGCGCTACCAGGAACTTTCCGAATTCATCTACGACCTCAGGCACCCCAACAACACGCTGCTGGGCAAGGGGCCGCCGCCGCTCATCGAACGCAATCCGCTGGTGTTCTGGCAAGCCCTGTCGTTCTGTCTGAGCCTGCTCGTGCTGCTGCTGTTGAGCACCAGTTCGCTGGTGAAATAGGCGAGCTCAGGCAGACACGATCAGCCACGCAGCGATGCTCCACAGCATCAGCGCCACGCCGCCATCGAGAACCTGCCATGCGCGCGGGCGCCTGAACACCGGGGCCAGCAACCTTGCGCCGTAGCCCAGCAGCACGAACCAGCACACCGAACCGGCAATCGCACCCGCAGTGAACAACGGACGCAATTCCGCCGCCTGGCTGTTGCCAATTGAACCCAGCAACACCACGGTATCGAGATAGGCATGCGGATTGAGCAGACTGAAGCCGGCAGCCGTCAGCAGTGCCTGGCGCCAGGTCAGGCGGCGACGCTGACCGGCGTCCGCCTGCAGGCTGCCACCCGCAAGTGCCGAGCGCAGTGAACGCAGCCCGTACCAGCCGAGGAAAGCCGCGCCGCCGTAGCGGGCTGCCTCCATCCAGTCGGGATTGGCCGAGAACACTGCACCCAGCCCGTTCATGCCGAGCAGAATCAGGCTGACGTCACACAGGACCGACACCACGACCGTGAGCAGCACATGTTCGCCACGCAGCCCCTGACGCAGCACATGTGCGTTCTGTGCGCCGATGGCCATGATGAGTCCGAGGGTCAGCATAAACCCGTTCAGAAAGCCGGCATTCATGATCAAGCTCCAGTGAATCCCAGGCCGCCTGTGCCACGTCGCCGGATCGGTCTGGGTGCATGAAATGTAGATGCACCCAGACCATAAAATAAGTAATATCGTTAAATATCGTTTTATATGATTTTTTCTAATGTTAGACCTGCGTCTGCAAGCTTTCGAGGCGGTGCTCAAGGAAGGTGGCTTCGAGCGCGCTGCGCGCCATCTGAACCTGACCCAGTCTGCGGTTTCCCAACGGGTGAAGCTGCTCGAGGCAGAGCTCGGGCAGGCGCTGCTGGTGCGCAGCAAGCCTGTGCAGCCGACCCCGGCCGGCCGCCGCCTGCTGCCCTATCTGACCCAGCTCAGGCTGGTCGAGGCCGAAGCCCAGCGTGCCTTGCACCCGGGCGCCAAGGGGCAGCCACTGCGCCTGCCGATCGGGATCAATGCGGACAGCCTGGCGACCTGGTTCCTGCCCGCGGTCGAACACGTGGTGCGGGAAGAACGCCTGGTGCTCGACTGCGTGGTCGATGACCAGGACCACACACACGCACTGCTGGCAAACGGCGACGTACTCGGTTGTGTGAGCACCCGCGCCGACCCGATGCGCGGTTGCGCAGTGATGCGACTCGGCGTGATGCGTTACCTGTGCGTCGCCTCACCCGAGTTTCGCGCCAGACACTTCCCTTCGGGCCTCACCCGGGCTGCACTCGGGCGCGCACCGGCCATCGTCTATGGCCGCAACGACGACATGCACGATCTCTTCCTGCGCAACCAGTTCGGTCTCGACGCCGGCCACTATCCCTACCACGTCGTCCCCTCATCCGAGGGTTTCCTCGCGTTTGCGAAGAACGCGCTGGGCTACGGCTTCGTGCCTGAGATTCAGGTCGTCGATGCGCTTGCAGCAGGCAGCCTCGTCGATCTCGCGCCCACGCAACAGGAGACCGTCGAGCTGTACTGGCACCACTGGCAGGTTCAGTCCTCGGTGATGGCGCAGTTCTCGCGGGATCTCGTCACCGGTGCCGCACGCGCGCTGGAGCTGCCGTCCGTCGATGACACGGCGGCACGCTGATCGCAGTGGCAGTCGCAGTGGCAGCGGGCACGGCCTAGGTCCTCACCCGGTTTGCGAGGGTTACGCCGATCGCCGCCAGTGCACCACCGACCACCATGGATATCAGGATCGTCTCGCCCAGCACCAGGGCCCCCAGAACGACCCCGAAAGCGGGCACCAGATTGGTAAACACCGCCGCACGGGACGCGCCGATGGCCTTGATCCCTTCGTAATACCAGACGAAACCCACCACCGTGCCGAACACCCCAAGGTAGGCCATTGCGCCCCACACCTCCCATCCGAAGGCGTGCCATTCACTCGCCCTGAACTCCCACGCGGCGCCAATCGACAGAAAGGCCAGCCCCCACATCGCCGCATACGTCGTCGCCGCAACCGGGCTCAGATCCTTGAGCGCCTTGCGCCCGATCAGCGTGTATGCCGCCCAGTTCATCACCGCGATGAACATGAGCGTTTCACCCGTTCCGACCGAACGTCCCAGATCGTATGCCACGGTCAGCAGTTCGCCGCGGGTAATGACGACTGCGGCGCCCACAAAAGCAATGCCGAAGCCGAGCCATTTGACGCGGCCCAGGCGCTCGTGAAACAGGAGACTGGCAAACACGGCGGTCGCAATCGGGTTCAGCGCGACCAGCAAGGCCGTCCGCCCCGCCGGCATATGTGAAAGCGCCGCCAGAAAGCAGACATTGTAGAGAAAGATCCCGGTGAACCCGAGTGCAGCGGTCACCACGATCTGCGACCCGCGCAGCCGGGGCAGACCACCTTCGAGCTTCCACGCCACGAGCAGCAACAACACCACCGCAATCGCAAACCGCCCCGTTGCCGCCGCCATCAGCGGCATCTCCTGGGCAAGCACCCGCCCCGCGATGAAGGTGCCGCCCCAGAACAGCGCCACCATGACCAGCTTGACATACACCCACAGGCTGACGCCTTCAGCAGGCCCTGGGGCAGGCAGTTCGGGCGCGGACTCGATGGCGATTGCCGGCAGCGGCGAAGGACATGACACGTCGGTCTTCATGATCGTACGGTAGTGAATGGAGTCGGAAGCACATTGGCCGGATCGACATCCTATTACTTATCCGGACGCTTGAATGAATGCGCTCTTGCTCATCCCGCAGCGGATCATCCCCGAGTGACCCCGAGTAACCTTTACCCAGCTGAACATTCTTGTGGATGTGGCGGATTCCGGCTGCGCATCCATTGGCGCGGAAGAGTGCGGTGAGCCTGGCCGTTCGCAGTCTCGATCAGGCAACGCCGGCCATGACAGCTTTCGTCGAGACCGGCAGGGATCTGGCGGCGAGATGGGTCAGCTGCCGCAGGGAGGAGGCAACTGCCGCAGGCAGGGGCCAGGTGACGCGGGCAGTGCGCAACTGCGCGCACATCACCCGCATCCGGCAGCAGGGCGTCCTTCAGGAACGGAGCTGGACGTACTTCAGCACTCTGGCGCCGAACATCACCACGAACAGCGAGAGCCCGATGAAGGCCACGCCGACCGCCTGCCACAGGCCGATCGTCTCGCCAAAGGTCAGCATGCCGGCCACGAGGCCGATCACCGGGACACCGAGGCTGAAAGGTGCGACGCGATTGGCCGGATGACGCTTCAGGAGGTGGGTCCATAGCCCGTATGCGGTGATGGTGGCGAGCCAGCCCAGGTAGGCCACGCCGAGCCAGCCGGTCACGGAGGCATTGGTCCAGTTCGACTGCGCCTCGGCGGGGTCGAATGCCCAGCTCATCATCACGAACGGAATGATCGGCGTCAGGCTCGACCAGACGACGAACTGGAACGGATTGTAGCCCGGGCTGCTGCGCTGCAGGTTGCGGGCAACGATGTTCGACACGCCCCACATCGCGGCAGCGCTCAGCGTCAGCACGAAGCCGCTGATGGTCATCTGCGTGGCCGTCACATCATGCGCGGCGAGGAAGCTCATCGCGAAACACAGCAGCCCCAGACCAGCGAAGACCAGACCACCGGTGATCTGGCGCGTCAGCCGCTCCTTGAGCAGGAAGTAGCCGATGATGGTGGTAAAGAACACCTGCGTCTGCATCAGCACCGACGCCAGGGCCGAGCTCATCCCGAGCTCAAAGCCGAGGAACAGCAGTCCGAACTGCCCGACGCCCTGAGCCAGACCGTAAGCGGCAAGCCAGCGCCACGGCACCTTGGGCCGGGGGACGAAGAAGATGAGCGGCACGAGTGCAAACACATAACGTGCAGCTCCGAGCTGCCACGGAGTGAAGTCACGCAATGCCAGTTTCATGGCAACGAAATTGAGGCCCCAGATCACCACCACCGCGAGTGCCGCCGCCAGATCGCGACCGCTGAGTGCTTGATTGTTCATGCCAGCCTCAAGGCGCGCGGGCCAGCCGGATTCAGCGGAAGACAGGCGTCGTGCATACGCCAGGTGCCGTGCCAGCTCCGGGCGGGCTTGTAACCCAAACGAAAGCAGTCATCGAGCGGGGGTTCGACGCAGGTCATCGAGATTCCTTCAGAATATGCCGGGTCGGCAACGAGGAGCCGCAGGAAGCAGCAATCTCATCGTGATGACGTGGATATTAGGCACACCGAAGGAAAACGGCTGGATCCACAGTGCAGGGAATATGGGGCCAGCGGGCACTCATAACGGGCCTGGCCAGCCTCTGCGGCGCTGAAGACGGGAGGCGCCTGGCACGATGCCCCGTCGCCCGAGCCGCGGACACACGTTGATGCTGCCGGATACGGCCGCCAAGACAGCAGGCATTGTCGGCGGGTGCTGCACAGGTCCGGCCGGCGCCGGATCCGATGTCGAACGGATGCGGGAACCGCTCAAGAGCCGGCGTGATGCGGTCCGATTGAAACGCTGCAGCCCTACGCTGTCCTGAACCGACTGACTTGTTCTCGCAGCATGTGTGCCAGTTCGACCAGCTCCTGTGCACGCTCACTGGAATTCGCCGTCGACAGGTGAACCTCTTCGGTATCCTGGGCAATCTGCTCAATACGCTGTGCAATATCGGTGCTGGCTGCGCTTTGTTCCTGCAACGCAAGCTTGATTGAATCGACAGCATCGCGAACCGAGCTTGTGGCTTGATTGAGACCCAGCACCGACGATTGAACCTCCTCAGTGTATTGGGCGCCCTCGAGTGCCAGGCGTTGAGTGAGTGACAGATTCTCCTGCGCCACTTTAGTGCTGTTCTGTACGCCAGTGATCATCGTCGAAATTTCGAGCGTAGAGGCGGTTGTCCGTTCAGCAAGCTTCCTGACCTCATCTGCTACAACTGCAAAGCCCCGGCCCTGCTCACCTGCGCGCGCGGCCTCAATAGCCGCGTTGAGTGCGAGAAGATTCGTTTGATCAGCAATGTCCCGAATCGTCCTCGCAATGCCATTGATGCCGTCAACCTTCGAGCTCAGCTCGTCCATCATGGCCGACGACTGGATCATGCTGTTGGCCACCCTGCTTATTGTGCCAGTGGTCGCAGTAACCCCGTTAAGGCCTTCGCGGACTTTCTCTTCAGCATCCAGCGATAGCGTAGCGGCCTGGGCCGCATGCTCTGACATGACCCCAATACTGACCGTCAGTTGCTCAACGGCGGCCGCAATCGCCGAGGTTGCCGAGCTCTGTTCCTCTGTTCTCAGCGAGATGTTCGTTGAGTTGCTCCGAAGACTATCGCTGGTTTTCAGCACCGCTTCCGAGCTCAGGACAATCTTGTTGATCAGCTCACGCAAGTGCGTCTGCATTGCGTGCGCTGCAGCCAGAATGCTTTTCGGGTCTGCGCTGCCAAGCTCGATCTCATGTGTAAGGTCACCTCCGGCAATGCGACTTAAAGCCGTGGCGGTGAACTCAGGCTCCGCGCCAACCTGACGAAAAACACCGCGCCCTACAAAGATCGTGAACAGGACCACTAACACCAGAACAAGACCGCTTACTGCGATGGCACTCGTTATTGACGCGTTGAGGACGGAAACCAGTTCAATCCGTTTCAGCTCAGCCTGCTTCTCGCTTTGCTTTACCTGGTCCAGCAATAACGCTCGAACAGCGCGCCACGCCGGCGTCTCCCTGGGCGAAAGGAAGGCGATAGCCTCGCTGACCTGACCGCCCTTGGCCAACTCAAGAACCTCGAACTGCAAGGGCCGCCACTCCGCGATGCGCGCTTCAAGCTCATCCGCTTTGCTGGCTTCCGTGGTTTCCTTTCTCATGAGTTCGAGCAAACGTACGATCTCCGTGTTGAAGATTTCGCCCGCATTGCTGTAGTTGTCATACCCCTTCTTGTTGGCCGGGTCGAGAATGATGTTCCTTAGCGCCTGCCCCATCTGCAAGCCGTTCGCGTAGGTGACGGTGGCACTGCGATTCAGCGCGACAGACTGATCGACAAACTCCAGGAGGTGTGCCTTGCTTCGCTGCGAATACCAGAGCGTTGCGCCTGCCAGCACGACCACGCCGAGAAAGCTGACCAGTCCAAGCAGCAGAAGACGAGCTTTCAACGATTGAAAATTGTTTAGCATTCTATGTTCCTGTCAGCTTCGCAGCACTACTGTGCCGTAACTTTGCGCCTTGAAGACCAGCGCCGGATCTGCGTGAGGACAGCTTCCAGCCATTCGACTGCAGATTGCGTTTGGCCTTGATTACGTAAACGGCAGACTTCCCCAGAACTGAATATTGATTGTGCAGAAAAATGAGCCTAAAGCGCTTCCTGAGTGTGGGGTAAACCTCGCCATTGCCCGTATTGGGGACTGAAGCGTCCCGCCAACGCCTGCCTCGACGATTTCATGCAAAAGACATATCACCTACGGGCTCGCGATCGAATACTGGGTCCTCCGTGGATCAGACTTCCGCTGATCGCAGATGACCGGACCGTGACCTCGCGGGGGTGGCACCGTACGGCAGCACGGCGCCAGTCCGAGATGGATTTTCGGGATCCTCCGCTACGGATTCCCGAATTGGCTAGGACTGAAACGCAATGGATACTCCAACAAGCAATCTTGAACGTCCTTTCCTTCAACTTTATGCCTTTTGCAACGAGGCTTCATTGTTACTTGGAGACAGTTCGAGCTGACTGATCGGCTGAGGGTCCGCGACCTGTCTGAGTCACGGTGCTTTGCCCAACTTTTTGATGGCCACCCGGTATATGTCAGGATAACAACAACCCCCGACCTCTCCGCAGTGGTGCGTACCGCGTGTGCCGTCGCGTTGAGTCTGAGCGTCGGTGCCGCCATGGCTCAATCGGCGGAGTATTCCGACTCGAACCTGCGCATCAGCGGCTTCGGAACCGTGGGCCTGACCCATGCCAGCGCCCCGTCCGGATGGGGTTTTCGCCGCGATATATCACAGCCTGCAAACGATGGCTGCACGCGGGCTGATAGCGATTCGCGTCTCGGCGTACAGATCAATTATTCGCCTACGCCACAGTTCGAGCTTGTAGGTCAGATCGTTGCGGCCCGTCGCTCTTCCTGCGCGCCCCTTGGCGACAACATCGAGTGGGCATTCGCAGCCTATCGTCCGCAACCCGATGTGCTCGTGCGTATCGGACGGGTGAATATCGATTCATTCCTGTTGTCGGATTATCGCAATGTCGGTTTTGCCTACCGTTTCGTGCGTCCTCCGGTTGAATTCTACGGGTCGCTCCCGGTATCGCTCGACGGCATCGATGTCAGCCGGGATCTGCGGTTTGACAACAGTCGCTGGCGGCTCAAGGCGTTCGCAGGAAGATCCGTGAGCGGTGGCCTCGCCGTCGACGGCCGCGTCGGGGCAAACCCGGTGTTTGGTGTCACGGTGTCACGGTGTCACCTGAGTCGGACGGTTTGACCGTGCGGCTAGGCTTCGCCCGTACCGGTTTTTCCAGCAATGCGCCGGAACTCCGGCCTCTGATTGATGGCCTGGATGCGATGGCAGCCGTACCTGTACCAGAGGTCGCGGCCCAGGCGCGCGAGCTGGCCGCCAGTCTCGACAACAAGGGCGATCACACGATCTACCAGTCCCTTGGCCTGAACTACGAGGTGCGGGACTGGCAGTGGACACTGGAACTCACCAAGGTTTCCGGTCATCCGACGTCACGGTTTGTCGCGGGTTATGCCGGTGTCGGACGCCGATTCGGGTCGGTCACGCTATCGGGTGGGGTCAGTCGTATCCGTACCCCCGACTTGCCGGAGGCAACGCCCGACTGGGCCTCGGCCCTGACGCCGGTCCTCGACCCTGCGGCTGCACAGCAGGCCCAGATTCTGGCGTCGTCTGCGGCCTATGCCCGCAATGCCTCGGGAGCAAACCAGCAAACCCTGTCACTGGGGCTGCGCTGGGATCCGGACCCGCAAATGTCGCTCAAGGTGCAGTGGGATCACGTCCGGATCGATGCAAACGGCGGCAGGTTATGGTCAATCGCAACGCTGGATTCCGGCCACGCCAACGTGATGAGCGTAGCACTGGACTTCATCTTCTGAAGTCGCCCATGTGCAGACTTGTCCTCTCTCTCTACTGTTCGCTGCCACGATCTTGCAGGCCGTGCATTCACGAGCCGACTTCTTTCTGATTGTGCAAAGCAGCAATCCAGTACATGCATTGACGCTGAAAGAGGCAGTCGACCTGCTCATGGGGGCGCAGCCGGGCGTTTCCGAACGGGGACTTTGCACTTGTCTTCGATCTGCCGCGCGACGATCCGAAACGTGCCGCGTTCTATCGTGCCCTGACCAGCTGGGAGCCTGCGCAGGTTAACAGCTATTGGTCGCGCCTGATGTTCTCCGGGCAAAGCATGCCGCCGCAACCCCTGCCCAACGAAGAAGCCGTGATTGACATCGTAAAACGCAATCCCAGCGCACTGGGCTGGGTGACCCGGGAGCCCGCACACAAGGACGTACGCACGGTACTGATATTGAAGGGACCGTCCTGATGAAAGGGGACGACGCAATCAACCGGACCGGCGGGCTGCAGGCGCGTCTCATGCTGACAATCGTGCTTGGCGCTGTCGTCCTTTCGGTTGCTGCGGGCGCACTGGCCTTCGTCCTTGGACACCAGCGCGCGGTCCGCACCAGCATTTCCACCCTTTCGGATCTGGCACAGGCAGTCGAGAAAACGGTTGCGATCGGAGCCTATGCCGGCGACGCCATTTCGTTGCGTGAAGTCGCCGACGGGCTGATGCGCACCCCTCTGGTGGCCTCGGTCGAGGTTCGCTCGGCACGCGGCGAGACCTTGGTCCGGCTGCCCGATGGCCCGCCCCCTGAAGTGTCTGACGACATCGAGCCCATGCATGCCGAACGCCTTTTGAGTTCGCCCTTCGACGAGAGTGAATCGGTCGGCGTGTTTGTAATTCGGGCCAACCAGACGCGGGTCAATGGCATTGCCCGACAAGCGGCCTTGTTGCTGGCAGCCATGATGATCGGCCAGGCCGTGCTGCTTGCACTGCTGCTGTGCGGCGCAGTGGCGGTACTCATATCGCAACCCATCATCAAGCTGGCGCGGAACATGCGGGCGATGACGCCCGGTTCCACAGAGCGTCTGGACACCCCTGCCCGCCACCGCCGCGATGAGATCGGCTCCTTGATTGGCGGCGCCGTCGCGGATGGCTCCGCTTTGAGCGTGCTGTGCATCGATCTCGACGGCTTCAAGCAAGTCAATGATGAGCACGGCCATGAAGCCGGCGACCAAGTGCTGAAGGTCTGCGCCGAACGCATGAACGCAGTGGTCCGGCGCTCCACCGATCTGGCCGGGCGGCTCGGCGGGGACGAGTTCGTGGTGGCCTTGCGCGATGTCGGCCCCCTGGAGCTGACGCTGAGCGCAACCGCGGCCAATCTGCTGTCCGTGTTGTGCGAACCCGTCATCCTGAGCGGCGGGACGGCAGTGCGCGTCGGTGCCAGTATCGGGATTGCCTGTGCGCCACGTGATGGTACCGACCGGGCCACGCTGATCGAACTGGCGGACGCGAGCATGTACGAGGTCAAGCGGACCGGAAAGAACAATTTCGCGATGGCCGTCGCGCCCGCGCCCTGCGATCGGCATTGATTGGCCGGAGTTGATTGGCCGGAGTCAGGTTCCCCTGCGCCGGCGCAGTGCGATGAGAAACGGCAGGCCGAACGGAGCCATATCCCGTCCAGCGCGAAAGCGCGCGGCCAAACCGGCGCTTTCGGCTGAAAGCCGCTTGATCTCCATCAGTCGGTTTGCGACGCTGATGACGTGCTCCCGCCATTTCGCACTAACGAAGCTGCAAGGGCGATCAATGCGATCAGTCCGGCAAGCCTTGCCCACCCGCTGATCTGGGTCTCGACCACCACGCTGTTGCCGGCGGTCGCAGCATAGACTCTTCGCGGCGCCACCGGATCGACCGCGAGCACGGTGATCGGGGGCAGATCCGCACCGCTGTTGATGATCCGCCAGTGCAGACCGGCATCATCCGAGCGGAAGATGCGTCCCGACCGCCCGCCTGCATATAGCGTCGCCGGGGCCTGCGGGTCGAATGCGATGGTCTGGATGAAGGGATCGATGAGGCCCTCATTGAGCGGCAGCCAGTGCAACCCCCCGTCCGAAGACCGATGAACACCGCCGCCGTTGCTTGCCGCGTAGATGACCGCAGGACTGAGCGGATCGATTGCCAGCGCCTGTATATCGAGCTGCCGCAAGCCCATATTGACCGCCAACCAGACCGCCCCACCCGCAGCGCGCTTGAAGATGCCTTTGCTGGTGCCGACATAGACGGTATCGAGGTGCTGAGGATCGAACACGATGTGTCTGATGATCGCGCCGCCGATCTCGCCCACGACGCGCCAGTGCTCACCGCCATCCTGTGTGCCGAACAACTCACCGCTGGCACCACCTGCAAGCATGACGCCCTCGTGCCGGGGATGAACTGCCAGCGAAAACAGGCCGGACCCCACGCCCTGACCCACGACATGCCAGTTTCTGCCTCGGTCGCGGGACATGAAAACACGCCCTCCACCGCTCACTGCATGAACCCTGAAATGGTCCACCGGATCGGCGACGATTGCAGACACCCAGGGGTCGGCAATCCCCTGCCCCGCCTCCCACGAGCGCCCCCCATCCAGAGATCTGAAGGCGCCAGAATACCGGCTGCCGACGTGTATGACGGCGGGCTCGCCGGCCTTGAGCCCCTGATCGATGAGCAGTGTTTCGACCTGCAGATTGTGCAGCCCGCGATTGGCGCTGCGCCACCCGTCGCCGCCATCCGACGACATCCGCACACCGGCAAACCGCGTCCCCGCAAAGACATGTGCTGGCAAGCGCTCGTCGATGGCGAGCGTTTCGACCTCCGAGCCACGCGTCCATGCCGCCACGGCGTGCCAGGTGTGTGCGCCGTCGCCTGAGCTGAACACCTCGCCCGATTGCGCTTGCGCGTAGAAAGTCCCGCTGGGCGCTCGCGCCAGCCTGGTCACCATGGAATCGTCGAGCCCCTCGTTTGCAGCAGTCCAGGTACGGCCGTCATCACGGGACACGACGACGCCTTCGCCCGGCAGCGCCACAAGAATTGCATCGCTGCCGGCGTCGACAAGCACGTCCTGCACAAACCAACCCGGCATGCCGATTTCCACCCAGTGCGCAGCGCCGGCCTGCTTGCGGTAGAGGCCACCCATCGTGCCCGCATAGACGGTACCCTGCACCCGCGTATCGGTGGACAGCGCATTCACAAACGCATCATTCAGCCCCTCGGAATCGGCTCGCCAGCTTTCACAGGCATCGTCCGAGCGGAATACGCCGCCCCCGAAGCTCGCAACCATCAGCCCGGAAGGGTTCGCAGGGTCGACGATGATGGCGCGCAGCGCGAGCGTGTCCAGGCCTGCATTGCACGGCTGCCAGGTCCGACCGCGGTCTGCGCTGCGGAACACACCTTTTGCGTCGGTCGCCGCAAAAAGTCGCGAAGGCGTGAGCGGCCCCACGGCGATGTCCACCACGGTCGCACCCGCCAGCCCGGCACTGGCCCGCTGCCAGCGCTTGGCCGCATCGAGCGAGCGGAATACCCCGCCTTCCCGCGTTCCCGCGTACATCACCCGCGCATCAAGACGATCGAAAGCGATGGTCCGCACCGTCCCCCCCTCGGGGCCGATCGACTTCCAGCCGCCATCCCAACTTGCACTACAGAACAGGAACGCAAGCACCACCCACGCGCCAGATACGAGCACACCACCCCACGCCACCTCAGAGCGCAAGCTCATGGACGAACACGGCAACGTTGTCTGCGAGACTTGCCCGGATCCGCTGCGCAACAGGTGCATGCGCGCTCAGATCGAGTGAGCAACGGTAAATGCTTGCGCCAAGCTTGGTCGTGCGCCGATCGAACACCTGGTTCATCAGGTGGGCGACCCGCAAGGAGGTATGAAAGTTGATGCACATCAGCGTGGTTTCGATCCGCTTGCCGAGCTGGACACAGGTCCCGATATGAAAGCACCCCGCATCCGCCGAATGACTGCTCTCGTCAAATACGGGCGGCATGCCACGCTGCGCGGCAGCAAGCGCGCTGCGCGCAAGGCTGCGCTCGACACCGCTCGCATTCGCATGCAACAGCGCCAGCCCAAGCTCGCCGATGGTAAAGCGCTCGAGCGCCGGCGGGTCGCAGTCGCGCGCCTCCACCGTCCATCCGACGTTATCCATGATGATCATATGGAAGCGGTGCCAGCGATCGAAATCGCGCTCGCGATCGAAGCGTGCGTCTGCCCCCAATTGCGCAAAGAGCAGTGCATCCAGCACATCGGCCCGTGCGGCATGAGCAACTCCGGCAACGAAGGACACAAGGCTGCCCTTTGCAACATAAGCACTTTGCTGCCCATCGCTTGTCGCGGTCGATAACCCCCGCATCGCAGGGCGAAGCGGTCCGGCGAAGGCGCGGCCTGCATGCACCAGCCCGGGCGCGGGAAGGGGCAGGTTCTCGACGAAGGCAATCTGTTCCGGGGAGTCGGTCCGCAACGGTTTTCACTCCAGTCGTTCGCACACGCCGGGCCGGGTGCGTGTGGGTCGGTCAGGGACGGTTCCCGGCTTCCTCCTGTTCCAGAAACCGGCGCAACAGCACCGGCCGTGCGGTCTCGAAGATCGCCATGTTGAGCCTCGCTGCCCAGATGGCGAGCCGGAACGCATGACGGGGCGGGGCGTCAGGCACGGCGGCTGTTGGCAGTTCGACCAGTTCCGCTGGGAGCGCAACGAGCAAGATCGATGTCAGCAGCGGCACTCCATTCGCGTCCTGCTCGACAAGCCCGGCCCAGCGTGGCCGGCGTGGCCATTCACCCGCAACCTGCAGCTTTCCGATCAGTCCGCGCGTCATCGGATGTTCGCCAAGCGCCTGCTTCAGGATGCGCTTTGCCGCCCCCTCCTGCGTTTCGTCCGGCACTTCGTACGCGGTGTTCCAGGCACGCTCCACCATGACCCAACCCAGTTTCGCAAGCGTCTTCTCGCAGGTATCCAGCCAGTCATCGGGCTGCGCTTCGATGGACACGCCGACATGGGCCGCATGTGCCTCGGCCGCCCAGGTCGTCAGCGTCACCGCATCGCGGGCCGCATCGGCGACATCCTGACCAAAGGCGAAGATCAGGTTATCGGAGACGCGGTACGCCCTCTGAGACTCAAGGTAACGCTCCGTGGCCGTCACGCCTTCCCGCCCGCTATCCTAGAAACCAAGATCGAGATCTTCGACGTAGGCCGAGACATGGTCGCGCATCTTCTTCTCCAGCGTGGCACGCGCACCCTTGGCGTAGTAATCCTGGTTGAAGGTCGCGACCTTCTGATCCTTGTAGATCGAGACGTCAGAGCTCTTCCAGTTGAACCACAGCACCGTGGTGTCACGCGTCTTGAAGTCCAGCGCAAACGCGCCGAAGGCCAGCGACAGCGACTCGTTCTCCTTGCTCGCCACGCCGAGGAGAAACTTCCCGGCCTTGTCGCTCATGGTGGAGTTGTTGAACAGCTTGATACGGTTCCCGTCCCGCGGCAGCTTGCCGATGGCATCAATCGCAGCCTTCGCGATCGCCGCCCCGTTCTGCGATGCCACAGCCGTCAGCACCTCGATGATCACGGCATCCACCGACAGCCCCTGCGAGGCCGCCTTGTACTTCTCCCAGCTGAACGACATCACCCAGCCCAGGTTGGACATCACCTTGGAATAGTTCGCGAACCATGCCTGCATGCTTTCGAACGACTGATTGTCGGGCACCACGATGTCGGAATTGAGCTGTGCCGCCAGCGTGGTGTATTCGATGTCCTGCTTGTCCTGCCCGGAGAGGTTCCCCGAGAACGCAGTCACCTGCCCCTTGATGAGGGCTGCAGTGGGTTTGTCAGTTTCAGCGGTCAGGGGCGCGCCAAGAATGGCGACACGTTTGGACTGACGCCCGAGCATTCTTGCGTCGGCTTCAATGTCCGGAATCTGAAGGGACATCACGTACTGGTCGGAATCCTGTGTCATCTGGCTCTCCGTTATGTGATTCAGGGGCTGATCGACAATGTTCGACGTAACGCGCTCAACAGCGGAGGTCGACAGCGGCGTCCTGTCAGTCTAGTTCAATCACCGGGCATTGAAAGTCCGAGGGGAGGTGTGCCTGCGATGTGCAGGCGGACCAAGGCCGCCATGCCGTGCGTCATCCGCCCCACCGGCCACTAGCTCAGCCTGATGCCGGTCTTCTTGAGAATCGCCGTGGAAAAAAGGACATCGCGCGCGCGACACGCGCCGGGAAAGCGGGTCTGGATCAGCGCCGCCACTTCGTCGACACGCTCGAGAGCAGCCTCGCGGCTGCCTGCGTGGACCATCGCAAACAGGTTGTACGGCCAGTCGGGCAACTGGCGCGGCCGGCGGTAGCAATGGGTGATGAAACCGAGCGCCCCCACCAGCTCGCCGACTTCATCCACCAGCGCGTCGTCGATATCCCATACGGTCATGCCGTTTGCGGTATAGCCGATGGCGTAGTGATTGGGCACTGCGCCGATACGCCTGATCGCACCGCTGGACAGCATCGCCGCGAGACGTTCGCGCACCACGGCTTCGGTGCAGCCAAGCTGGCTGGCGAGCGCGGCATAGGGACGCGGCACCAGCGGCAAGCCCTGCTGGGTGGCGAGTACCAGGCGACGATCCAGTTCGTCGCCTCCCGCATCGACACCGCTCACCGATTCGTTCGTCATCAGGCCTCCAGCCTCATTTCGACGAAGTACTCCCTTTCCTTGGGAAACAGATGTACCGGCAAGCCGGTAAGCGTCTCGATGCGCACCGCCGCATCCGCGATGCCCTCGGGGCTTGCGGTTGCAAGCACGAACCACATGTTGAAGGCATGCGTGCGGCGGTAGTTGTGCGCCACGGCCGGCAGGGAATTGACGGCGTCCACCACCCGCTCCCAGTCGGCCTCGGGCACTGACATCGCCGCCAGACAGAAGGCACCGCCCATGCGCTCAATCTGGAACATCGGCCCGAAGCGGGTCAGTACGCGGTCGTCGAGCAGACTGCTCAGACGCGCGATCACTTCGTCCTCGCTCAGGCCAAGCATCGTCCCGATGGCTGCATAGGGTTGTTCCACAAGGGGAAACTCGCCCTGCAGTGCGTTGATCAGGCGGCGGTCGACGGCGTCGGGCTCACGACTGGCAGCGATACCGCGTGCGCCTCGTGCCGTGTGTTCAGCCATGACCGCTCTCCGGTCCCAGCGGCAGGTAGTGCGCGCCGCTCTGCTTGAAGCGCCGTCCGCTGAACAGCACCGCATGCGGAAAGTGATCGAGCCCGAGCGAGCGGGCGATCTCGTCCCGCTGCGCAAGCACGGTTTCACGGACGCTGCCGTGAATCATGCAGAACAGGTTGTATGGCCAGTGCGGAAGGGACCGTGCGCGCCGATAGCACAGCGTTACGCCGGGATAGCGTGCGAGCTGCCTGCCCAGCGTGCTGGCCAGTTCGTCCGGCACATCCCATACACACATGGCGTTGGCCTTGATGCCGAGTTCATGGTGACGAACCACCACGCCGAAGCGCCGGATCAGCCCGTCCTCGAGCGCACGCGACACGATCTCGATCACCATGTTCTCGTTCAGACCGACCCGCTGGCCGACGCCAGCCCACGGCGCGGGCATGATGGGCAAGCCGCGCTGCAGGGCGGCGAACAGGCTGCGTTCCATCTCCGGCAGGGCACATGCCGTCGCAGTGCTGCCCGACACACGGGACTCGCATTCGGCCCGGTCTGCCGCACAGCGTCCGGAAAGATCGAAACCGAGATCGATATGGAATTCTTCTTCCAGCGGCAGGATGAGGGCATGACAGCCGGTATCGGCCTCGATGGAACAGACCATGCGCCGCAAGGTCTTATCGTCGGCAGCGGACGCGACGAACCACAGATTGAAGGCGTGCTCGCGCTCATAGTTGTGATTGACGCCAGGCTCGGCGCTTACGCGTGCAGCGACGTCGTCAAGGCGTTTCGGTGGCACCGCCAGCGCCACCAGCGCGCCCGCCCCCAGGCGACGCGGTGCGAACACCGCGCCCACCCGGCTCACCACACCGGACGTCACCCAGTCGAGATAGCGTTCGATGACCGCCTGCTCGCTCAGACCGACGCGGTCGCCGATCACGGCAAAGGGACACGGCACGAGCGGAAAGCCGCGCTGCCAGTCGTTGAGCAGACGAAACTCGGCACTGTCGATGTCGAGCAGCAAGGGATGGATGCGTGCCATGGCTCAGAACCCGGTACGTGCCGCGCGGCTGGTAAAGAAGATGCCGCTCGGACTGGCTGCCGCAATGCTGTGAAGCGGCTTGTGGCTGGCCGTGTCGTAGATGAACACCCGGTTGTCGTCCCGCGACGACAGCCATACGACCTCGCCGCGGGGCGCGAACTCCATGTGCAGAATGGCGCGTCCCGGCTGCAGCGTATCGACCACATCCTGGCTCAGGGTGTCGATGACCTGTACCCAGCCGTTCTCGGGAAAGGCGAAGTTGACCCACACCTCCCGCCCGTCCGGCCGCGCCATCACGAACACCGGCTGGCTCTTCACCGCAATCCGCCCCACTTCCTGCCAGGTGGTGGTGTCCACCACCAGCACTTCATGACGGCCGATGGCGGGCAGGTAGGCACGCCCGCCCGCAATCGCCCAGCCGCGAAGGTGCGGCATCTTGTACACCGGCAATGGTGCGTCGCCCTTGCCGTAGCCGGCGAGAATCTTGCGCACGCCCTGCTGCGGTTGCCACAGGTCGAGCATGGCCAGCCCGTCCTCACCGAACAGGCCCGCGATGTAGTAGCGCCCGTCGGGTGTCACCAGCGCATCGTAGGGCTGACGACCGGCGGGGAAGCGCTGCGTTGTCGGGTGTGCCGGATCGGAGAGGTCGGTCACGCGGATCTCGTCCGCATCGAACAGGGAATACACGAAACGGTTGCCCGGGAGATCTGCCAGACCAACCACCTTGGAGCGCTGACCGTCGCTGCCGTAGCTCGCCGGCACGTCGGCGACCAGTTCGAGGGTCTCGGCATCGAAGGCCTTGATGCCGCCGGGGGTGTAGTTCTGCGCAACGACGATGCGGCCATCCTGTGAAATCGCGCCGCCAATCGCGTTGCCCGCCTGCATGATCCGCCGGACGATGCGCCCGGTCAGCAGGTCGACCTTGCTCAGACCTCCATCGCGCCCGAACACGAAGGCATAGCGCGCGTCGCGCGAGAACACCACCGAGGCGTGCGACAGGTCACCCAGCCCTTCAACCTGAGCGAGCACGGCGCGCGCACTGGTATCGACAATTTTCACGCGTCCGTCGGCACGCTCGATCAGCACGCCAAGATCGCCGGTACCGCGCAGTACCGGCGCGGCCGTGGTGCAGGCCGACAGCAGGAGCACCATCACCGGCAACAGAATGCCCCATAGCAGCGGCGGGGAAAGGCGAACGTTTTCCTTCGACATGTAGCGACTCCTGCTTCTTTCTAGCGTTCTGCGCGCTGCAACGCCAGCCCGCGATCGGCCGGAAAGCCGCGCATCAGCTGATCAATGATCCAGCGCGCTTCGAGTTCGGAGAGAATGCCGCGAAACGGTGGCATCGGCGTGCCGGGACGCCCGTACATGATGGTTGCCACCAGTCCGTCGACCGGTTTGTCGGCAAGTGCAGCGGGGGTCAGCGCGGGCCCGAGCCCACCGCCAAGCGTCAGCCCATGACAGGAGCCGCAGTCCTGGCGAACCATGTGCACCAGCACGCGTTCGCGTTCGGCCGCAAGCGGCGGCGTGGCCGAAGCGAACACGGACATCAGGGTGAGCCCGACAAGAACGAGAACATGCATCAACAGTGCTGGCGGCTTCATCATGCTATCCGTATGCGCTTCATCTGGGATCAGCATGACGCCTGAGCACCATGCCTGCCTTGACCCGAATCAACCGTGCCCTTCGGCAGCCGGGGCCAGCCCCGACCGTGGGCCGCAGACACGAAAAAGCCAGGACAATCGCTGACGAGAGTCCTGGCCGTCTGAGCAGCGCGACCGGCGTCGCGCCTTCAATGCATCAATACACGTCGTGCTGGGTGTTATACAGGTTGAACTTGCCGGTCGGCGTGATCAGACGCGGATCCTTGATCACCGCCTTGAGCGTGCGGGTCTTGTCATCGACCACGACGATTGCCGACTCCTGGTTCTTGGCTGACCACACGGAGAACCAGACCTCGTCACCCTTGACGTTGTACTCGGGCTGCAGCACGCGCTTGGCGCCTTCACCCAGCTCTGCCCACTTCGCGATCGGCAGCACTTCGAAGCCCTTGTCGAGCTTGTTGATGTCATACACCGCGATCGACTGGCTCACCGCCGGATCGGGATTCAGTGCGGTGTCCACCCACAGGTTCGTCGACTTCGGGTGGGTCTTGAGGAAGAGCGATCCTCCGCCCTGCCCGTTCAGCGACTCGACCATCTTCCACGCATACTGCTTGTGCTTCTCGGGATCGGTACCGATCAGCGCAATGGTTTCGTCGCCGAGGTGGCCGGTCGCCCATACCGGACCATACTTGGGATGGATGAAGTTGGCGCCACGACCCGGGTGCGGAATCTTGCCGACGTCGATCAGCCCGGCAAGCTTGCCATCCTTCGCATCCACTGCGGCAATCTTGTTCGACTGGTTGGCAGCGACCATGAAGTAGCGCTTGGTGCTGTCCCACCCGCCATCGTGCAGGAAGCGTGCAGCCTCGATCTCAGTGGTCTTCAGGGCGTGGATGTTGGAGTAATCCACCATCAGGATCTTGCCGGTTTCCTTCACGTTCACCACGAACTCGGGCTTGTAGTGCGAAGCCACGATGGAGGCAACCCGCGGCTCGGGGTGGTATTCCTGCGTGTCCACCGTCATGCCGCGCGTACCGACGATCTTGAGCGGTTCGAGCGTGTCGCCTTCCATGATGACGAACTGCGGCGGCCAGTAGGAGCCTGCAATCGCGTACTTGTCCTCGAAACCCTTGTACTTGGAGGTTTCGACCGAGCGGGCCTCGAGCCCGGTACGGATCTCGGCGACGGTGTCGGGTTTCTCCAGCCACAGGTCGATGAGGTTGATCTTCGCATCGCGACCAATTACGTACAGGTAACGACCGGACGCCGAGGTGCGCGAAATGTGGACGGCATAGCCGGTCTTGAGGATGCTGATGATCTTCTTGCTGTCGCCGTCGATCAGGGCCACTTCGCCACTGTCACGCAGGGTCGTGGAGAAGATGTTGTCGAGGTTGTAGCTGTTCATCTTCTTCGTCGGACGCTTCTCCGGCGGCACGATCACCTTCCACGTCGCCTTCATGTCGGCCATGCCGAACTCCGGCGGTTGCGGCGGGGTTTGCTGAACATAGCGCGCCATCAGATCGACTTCGTCATCGGTCAGCTCACCCGACGTGCCCCAGTTCGGCATCCCGGCGGGCGAACCGTACTTGATGAACACCTTGAGGTACTCGGTGCCCGAGGCCAGGGTCTTGTCGGGCGTCAGCGGCTTGCCGGTTGCGCCCTTGCGCAGTACGCCGTGACAGCCTGCACAGCGCTGGAAATAGATCTGCCGGGCCTTGTCGAACTCGGTCTTGGACATCGACGGTGCCTTGGGGTTGATGTCCTGATACATCTCGACCGCCTCAAGCGGCGAGCCACCCGCCTGGTACTTCATCTCGGCAGGCGAGACATCCTTGTGAGTCTCCTCGGCCCAGGCCGCAGTCAGTGCCAGCGGCAGCGCAGCCAGCACGGCGGCATGACGAATCCAACGCATATGCTGCATTTTCCCTCTCCTTCGTAACGCATGAACAGACGAAAAAATCATGCGATCAGTATCAAACCGGCGCCGACTTGCGATCCTTGATGTGAATTAATTTTCCATGCTGCACTTAGGGATAAAGTCCAGTCATCCTGAAACTAGCAGATATTGACTGGGAATAAAGACCATGACCCAAAGCACCCTGCTTCGCCCTGCGTCCTCCTCGCTCATCCACCTCAACCGGGGATCTGCTGGCTCCTTCGCAAGTCCGGCGGCACCGCGCCAACCCGGGCACGCCGGCACCGCAACCGGCTCGGTCGCCCTCGTGGGCGCCGGTCCGGGCGACCCCGAACTGCTCACCATGAAGGCGGCCCGGCGCATCGCCGAAGCCGATGTCATCGTCCATGACCAGCTCGTGGGCGAAGGCATTCTGGATCTGGCACGCCCCGACGCACGGCGCATCTACGCGGGCAAGAAAGCCGGCAGGCATGCACTGCCACAGGACGAGATCAACCTGCTGCTGGTGGAACTCGCGCTTCAGGGGCTCAGGGTCGTTCGTCTCAAGGGCGGAGATCCCTTCATTTTCGGACGCGGCGGGGAGGAGATGCAGGCACTGATCGCCAGCGGCATCGCCTGTGAGGTCGTGCCCGGTGTCACCGCTGCAGCAGGCATGGCGGCAAGCACTGGCATTCCGCTGACGCACCGTGACCATGCACAGACCGTGGTGTTTGCCACCGGCCACCTGAAGGAAGGCAGCGTCGATCTCGACTGGGACGCGCTGGCCAGACCCCATCAGACCATCGTCATCTACATGGGCCTGGGTGCGCTCGACATCATCTGTCGCGAGCTGGTGGCGCACGGTCTGTGGCGAACCACGCCAGCCGCGGTCGTGCATGCCGCGACGACGCCGCAGCAGCGCATCGTCACCAGCACCCTGATGTCGCTCCCATTCGAGGTGCGTGCCGCGAAGCTGCAGACGCCCAGCCTGATCATCGTGGGGACCGTGGTGGAGTTGCACCCATTGCTGACGCAAGCAGCCGAGCAAACCGCAGCACTTGCGCTCTGACCAACAAGGTCAGTCACCCCCGGAGTTGCGAAGCTGCGGGCTTGCGGGTGCCATAAACTGGGGCGGACCCTGCATCGGTTGTAGAATCCTGCCCTTGTCCCGCATCCCATCATGGCAGGCTCGAACGTGGCGTCATCCCGCTCCAACCCGTTTCGCATCGCGATCAATGGTTACGGTCGCATCGGCCGTTGCTTTCTGCGCGCCCTTCACGAATCGTCGATCAGCGACCGCTTCAAGGTCGTTGCCATCAACGAGCCGGCCGATCTGGCCAGCATCGCCTACCTCACCCGCTTCGACTCCACCCACGGCCGCTTTCCCGGCCGGGTCGTCGCCGATGACGACGCCCTGCTGATCGGCGATCAGATGATTGCGGTCACCCACGCCACCACACCGGAAGGCGTGGACTGGGCAGGCCTGGATCTCGATCTGGTGGTCGAGTGTTCGGGCCAGTACAGCGACCGCGCCGCACTGCAGCGCTTTCTCGATTCCGGTTGCCGGCGCGTACTGCTTTCACACCCGGGCAACAGTGCCGCGGATGTGGACGCCACGATCGTGCACGGCATCAACGATGAGACGCTCACCGGCACCGAACGTCTGGTCTCGAATGCGTCGTGCACCACCAACGCGGTCGTCCCGGTGCTCGATCTGCTGCATCGCGAGCTCGGGATCGAGCAGGTACTGCTCACCACCCTGCATTCGGCGATGAACGATCAGCCGCTGATCGACGGTTATCACGACACCGACCTTCGCCGCACGCGCTCGGCAATGCAGTCGATCATTCCGGTCTCGACCGGTCTGGCGCGCGGGGTGGAACGGCTGCTTCCGGCGCTGACCGGCCGCGTGCACGCCAAGGCGATCCGGGTGCCGACGCACAACGTGTCGGCCATCGACATGGTGCTCACCCTCGAGCGCGACGCGTCAGCCGCGCACATCAACACCTTGCTGCAGCAGGCTGCCGCAGGCCCGTTTGCCGGCCTGATCGCCTGGTCGGACGAGACCCACGCCTCGATCGACTTCAATCACGATGCGCACTCGGCCATCGTCGATGGCAGCCAGACCCGTTCCTGTGGTCCGCGCATGGTTAACCTGCTGGTGTGGTTCGACAACGAATGGGGGTTCGCCAACCGCATGCTCGATGTGAGCCGTCACTGGCTGAGCCTGAGCGACCACACGGCTGCCGCCGATGCCTAGTCCTGCCCTGCTGCTCAATCTGGCGCTCGACCTGTTTTCAGGCCAGCGCCAGCCGCGCGTCACGGAACCCGAGCTGGTGATGGACGACCCCGCCAGTGCCGAAGCCTTCATGCTGGCGGGGCGCGAAGACGGCATCCTGGCCCACACCTACCTTTACCATGCGATCCAGGCCAGCGCGGTCATCGCCGCCGGCACCACCGTACTCGACCTTGGTTGCGGCCCGGCAAACCAGCTGGCCTTCATTGCCCGACTCAACCCCGACGCCCGCTTCATCGGTCTCGATGCGTCCGATGCGATGCTCGACCTGGGACGCGAAACACTGGCACGCAACGCCATCACCAATACCCGGCTGTGCGCCGGCGACATGACCGCCCTGCGCGGATTCGACGATGGCTCGGTGGATGCGGTGATCTCCACCATGTCGCTGCACCATCTGGGCAGTCTGGAAGCGCTGTCAAAGACCCTGTGCGAGGCACGGCGTGTCCTGAGGCCCGGCGGCGGCATCTATCTGGTGGATTTCGGCCGTCTGCGGCGACAGGCTTCGCAGGCCTTCTTTGCCACCGAAAATGCGGCGAGGCAGCCCAGGCTGTTTACCGAGGATTACTACAACTCCTTGCGCGCCGCCTTCAGCCTCGACGAGCTGCGTGCCGCAGCCGCGGTATTCGGCGCTGCGACACGCATTCATCGAACCTTCCTGGTGCCTTTCCTGGTTGCCATCCGCAGCACCGCTTCGCAGCCCCTCAGACCCGCCACAGTGGCCGCAGCACGTGCAATCCATGCCGCGCTAAGCCCGCGCCAGCAATACGAGCTGCGCGACCTCTCACGCTTCTTCGCGCACGGTGGTTTTCCGCTCGCATTCAAACCCTGGTGAGCTGCGCGGGCACCCGGCCCGCAGCAGCGCGCAGCGCACCAGGCGAATCGCTGGCACATGCGCCAGCGGGGCTGTCAGGGCAATCAGCCGATCTTGAAGCGGCTCACCGAGGCATGCAGGCCGCTGGAGAGTTTCTGCATGTTGCGCGCAGCCTCTGCGGTGTTGTGCACCGCGCGCGTGCCCTCTTCCGACATCTGGGCGATCTGCTCGATGTTGCGCGCGATCTCGCTGGAAACCGTGCCCTGTTCGCGAATCGCATCGGAGATGCTGTTCACCACTTCCATGACGCGCTGCGCGCCGTCCCGGATCTCGGTGATCGACGCGCCCGCCTGACTCGCCAGCGCCACGCCCGCGCCCGCCTGCCGGACACCGGCTTCCATGCTCGACACTGCGTTGCGCGTGCCATTCTGGATCTTGTCCACCATGCCGGCGATTTCGGTCGTCGACAGGCTCGTGCGCTCCGCCAGCTTGCGCACCTCGTCGGCCACCACCGCGAAACCACGTCCCTGCTCGCCCGCACGTGCAGCCTCGATCGCCGCGTTGAGCGCCAGCAGATTGGTCTGGTCGGCGATCTCGCGAATCGTATTGACGATGGACGTGATCTGGTTCGACTGTTCGCCCAGGTCCTGGATGATTGCCGACGAGGATTTGACCGCATCGGAAATGTTGCGCATCTCGGTCGCAGCGCTCTGAATGACGCCCGTACCCTTGGCCGACAGCTCGCCCGAATGAACCGTGATCGCGTGCGCCTCATGCGCGTTCTCGGCCACCTGGTCGATACTGACCGTCATCTCCTCGACGGCCGCAGCCATCGACGATGCAGCCTCGCTCTGATGGCTCGACTGGATGGCCACCTCTTCCGACGCGGTCAGCATCTGGGACGACGCAGAAGCAAGCTGTTCGGCCCCTCTGACGATCTCCCCGATCATCTGGCGCAGCGTCTGCTGCATGACCTTCATGCCCGCCAGCACGCTGGTGGTGTCGCCGGGCGCACAATTCACATCGCTCGACAGGTCACCCGCGGCGATGGCCCGGGTAATCCGCGATGCGTACTCCGGCTCACCCCCGAGCGTACGCAGAATCCAGCGTCCGACCAGGGTCAGCGATACCGCGATGAAGGCGCCAATGCCAAGCCCCCACGCCAGCAGCCACAGCGCCTTGGCCTTGAATATGGCGTCGACGTCATCGACATAGATGCCGGTGCCGATGACCCATTTCCATGCGTCGCTGCCCTTCACATAGGACACCTTGGGCACCGGCGCATCGGATCCGGGTTTGGCCCATACGTAATCGACGAAGCCGGCACCCTTTGTCTTCACGACGCTGTTGAACTCGACGAAGAGGAGTTTTCCGTTCGCATCCTTCAGCTGGTCGAGTTTCTTGCCTTCGAGATCACCCCGGATCGGATGCATGACCATGAGGTCGTTCAGATCATTGATCCAGAAATATTCGTTCCTGTCGTAGCGCATCGTGCGCAGCACTTCCTTTGCCGCTTTCTGCGCATCAGCCAGTTCGAGCGTGCCATTCGCCGCCAGCTTCTCGAAATGGGAGACGGTGGCATGTGCGACCTCGACCAGATTGCGTACCTTCTCCTGGCGGTCTGTCATCAACTGCTGGCGCTCACTCATGAGCACGACGACAAAGAGCACGCACAGACCGATGACGGTGGCGACGGTGAGCGCAATCAGGCGACTGCGCAGGGACAAGGACCGATCTTTACTCATGACAATCTCCGCAAACCGCTCTTAACCCGGATTCCGCTTCGAACTCCAGAAGCAGCCAGTGTCCGTGCTAACGGCAGCCTCCGCCGGATCTTTAGCCAGAACCTTGCGGGACCGCAGACACTACCGCCAGCCACGTCGTCGCCGACTCGACCAGCCCGCCCGCACACCATGGCCTGCACAAACGCCAGACAACAAAAAACCGCCCTCTCGGACGGTTTCTTGTTGGGCGAATGCCCTTCGTAGCTTGGGGCGACATACCGGTTTCGAACCGGTGACCTTTGGAGCCACAATCCAATGCTCTACCAACTGAGCTAATGCCGCCGCCATCAGGACCCTGTCAAGGACAAGATCCAGAAACTTGTAAATCCATTCCAGACAACTTCTCTGGCCTGCCCGGCAGGAATCGAACCTGCAACCCCCGGCTTAGAAGGCCGGTGCTCTATCCAGTTGAGCTACGGGCAGATCCCGCGGGCATCGGGGTGAAGCTGGTCGGGGTGGTGGGATTCGAACTCACGACCCTCTGCTCCCAAAGCAGATGCGCTACCAGGCTGCGCTACACCCCGAGAGCCGCGCACTTTACAGACACTTTCCCGGTCCGTCAAACATTTTTCTAAAAATCGCTTCAAGGCGTCGTTTCAGCCCCGCCGCCGCCGATTGCCACAGCGCCGGAATCGCGATCTAGACCGCTTGTTTAGCCTCGTCATTTCTGATATTTAACGGAACTCCAACTTATTGCCGCCCAGATAAGGCCTTTCAAGTCATGGCTGAAGAATTCCTCCACAGACAGTTTCCGTCCTACACCCCGGCGCCCGGCGAAGATTACATGAGCGAGAAGCAGACCGCCCATTTTCGGGAGATGCTCACTGCGCTCAGACAGGAAATGTCCGACGACATCGAACGCACCGTCCATACGTTGCAGGACGAGACGACCTCCTTTGCCGATCCCAACGATCGCGCAAGCCAGGAGTCCGATCTGTCGCTCGAATTGCGCAGCCGCGACCGCGAACGCAAGCTGATCAAGAAGATCAACGAGGCCCTCCAGCGCATCGAGGAAGGCGAGTATGGGTACTGTGACAGCTGCGGCGTGGAAATCGGCCTGAAGCGCCTTGAGGCGCGTCCTACGGCCACTTTGTGCATCGACTGCAAGACACTCGAAGAGATCCGTGAGCGCCAGATCGCGCGCTGAATAGCGCACTTGCATTCAGCACGCTGCAACAAGCGGCGAGCACACAAAAAAAGGGACGCCGAGGCGTCCCTTTCTCATGCTCGGCGACTTCAGCCGATCAGTTCGTTGCGGCCTGCTCGAGCAGCGCCTTCATGCTCAGGCGGATCTTGCCGCGCTCGTCGGTCTCAAGAACCTTGACGCGGACGGCCTGACCTTCCTTGACGTAGTCGGCAACGTTATTCACACGCTCGTTGGCGATCTGCGACACGTGCAGCAGACCATCGCGGCCCGGCATGATGTTCACGATGGCACCGAAGTCGAGCAGACGCACGACCGTACCTTCGTAGATCTTGCCGACTTCGACTTCGGCAGTAATCGCCTCGATCTTGGCCTTGGCCGCCTGGGCACCTTCCGCGCTGACGCAGGAGATGGTGACGTTGCCGTCGTCCTGGATCTCGATCACGGCGCCGGTCTCTTCCTGCAGACCGCGGATCACTGCGCCGCCCTTGCCGATCACGTCGCGGATCTTCTCGGGGTTGATCTTGATGTTGATCATGCGCGGGGCGAACTCGGACACTTCGACACGCGCGGTGTCGAGCGACTGCTTCATCAGGCCGAGGATGTGGATGCGACCCTCACCTGCCTGCGACAGCGCGACCTTCATGATCTCCTTGGTGATGCCCTGGATCTTGATGTCCATCTGCAGTGCAGTGATACCGTTTTCGGTACCGGCCACCTTGAAGTCCATGTCGCCGAGGTGATCCTCGTCGCCCAGGATGTCGGTCAGCACGGCGAAGCGGTTGCCGTCCTTGATCAGGCCCATGGCGATACCTGCCACGTGCGCAGTCATCGGCACACCGGCATCCATCAGCGCCAGGGAGCCACCGCACACGGAGGCCATCGAGCTCGAACCGTTCGATTCGGTAATTTCCGACACCAGACGCACGGTGTAGCTGAAATCTTCCGGCTTCGGCAGCGCAGCGATCAGTGCGCGCTTGGCAAGACGGCCATGGCCGACTTCGCGACGCTTGGTGATGCCGAAACGACCGGTCTCGCCGGTGCAGAACGGCGGGAAGTTGTAGTGCAGCATGAAGTTTTCGCGGTACTCGCCGGCGATCGCGTCGATGATCTGTTCGTCGCGGCCAGTGCCGAGGGTGGCAACCACCAGCGCCTGGGTTTCGCCGCGGGTGAACAGGGCCGAGCCGTGGGCACGCGGCAGCACGCCGGTACGGATCTCGATCGGACGCACGGTACGGGTGTCACGACCGTCGATACGCGGCTCGCCATTCAGGATGCGGCTGCGGACGATGCCGGACTCGAGATTGAAGAAGATGTCCTTCACTTCGTTGAGCGAAGGGGGCACTTCGACGCCATCGGTCAGCGCGGCAACGGTCGCCTTCAGGATTTCGCTGATGCGGGCGCTGCGGGCCTGCTTGCTGGTGATGTTGAAAGCGGCTTCGAGGTCGGCCTTGGCCAGCTCTTCGATACGCGCAATCAGGGGCTCGTTGGCGGGCGGCGCCTTCCAGTCCCACTCCGGCTTGCCAGCGACTTCGACCAGTTCGTTGATTGCACGGATGGCGTGCTGCATCTGCTCGTGACCGAACACGACGGCACCAAGCATGACTTCTTCGGACAGTTCGCGCGCTTCGGATTCGACCATCAGCACGGCAGCTTCGGTACCGGCCACCACCAGGTTGAGTTCGCTTGTCTTGAGCTGCTCGGTGGTGGGGTTGAGCAGGTACTGGCCATCGGCGTAACCGACGCGTGCAGCGCCGATCGGGCCGCTGAAAGGCACACCGGAGATTGCCAGTGCGGCCGAAGCAGCGATCATCGCCGGGATGTCGGCGTCAACTTCGGGGTTCAGCGACAGAACCAGCGCGATGACCTGGACTTCGTTGTTGAAGCCTTCCGGAAACAGCGGGCGGATCGGGCGGTCGATCAGGCGCGAGGTCAGGGTTTCCTTCTCGGTCGGACGGCCTTCACGCTTGAAGAAACCACCGGGAATACGGCCGGCAGCGTAAAACTTCTCAACGTAATCGACGGTCAGCGGAAAGAAGTCCTGACCGGGCTTGGCTTCCTTGGCCGCAACCACGGTGGCCAGCACCATGGTGTCGTCCATATTGACGATCACGGCACCGCCGGCCTGACGAGCAATCTCGCCGGTCTCGAGGGTGACGGTGTGCGCGCCGTAGGCGAATGATTTCTTGATGGAAGTAGGCAAGGGAAATTCCTTTAAACATTGGATGCAGCGAACAACAACTGCAGGAACAGGCCAGAAACCCGTCCTGAATGTGACAAAGCCGGAGCGACCCTAAGGGGTCGCCCCGGCTTTTGCTTGCTCAGGCAGCCGTTTCGGGCGCTGTCGGGCTGATCACGAGCAGCGACTTACTTACGCAGGCCCAGACGCTCGATCAGGCTACGATAGCTCTCGGCATTGCGACCTTTCAGGTAGTCGAGCAGCTTGCGGCGCTGGCTAACCATCTTCAGCAGACCACGGCGGGAGTGATGATCCTTCGCGTGTTCCTTGAAGTGGCCGGTCAGGCCATTGATACGGGCGGTCAGCAGGGCGACCTGGACTTCAGGCGAACCGGTATCGCCCGGAGCGCGCTGGTAATCGGAGACGACTTGCGCCTTGGTTGCAATATCGAGAGACATGTGCGTGTTTACTCTTTTCGTTCGGCCAATCAGAAGCGGCGGATTATACCCATTGCCGCACCAAAAATTCAATCAAAATCACGTACTTTGATTCGCCTCACCCGTTGCGATGAGGCGTTTCGCCCACAATTTTCCGTCTGGCTTCCACTCGGCAAGGCCGAGAAAAGCATCCGGACCGTAGATCCGGGCAAAACCTTCGCCCTGCTCCGTCAGGCTCAACGGCCGCCCCTGGAGCATGTACTGGGCCTGCTGCGCATCGAGATCGATCCGCGGAAACGCGCTGACCAGCGTGTCAGCCGGCGCCAGCATCCCGTCCCGCGCGTCCATCTCCTCAGCTTCGAGCTGCGCCAGCGGAACGCCGTCCTCGATACCAAAGGCACCGATCCGGGTTCTCCGCAAGGCACACAGATGTGCGCCGCAACCCAGGGCCGCGCCGATATCCATTGCAAGCGAACGAATGTAGGTTCCCTTGCTGCAATCCACACGGATCACGAAACGGCTACCGTCGAAGGACACCAGGTCGATCGAGGAGATCCTTACCCTGCGCGCACTGCGCTCGAGCTCGATGCCCGCACGCGCATATTCGTACAAGGGTTTTCCATCACGCTTGAGTGCCGAATACATCGGCGGCACCTGATCGATGTCACCGACAAACCGCGACAACACCTCGCGCAATGCTTCTTCGCTCACTGCAACAGGATGCGTTGCAAGCACCGTTCCCTCGGCGTCGCCCGTATCGGTATCGACGCCCAGCTGCACACCGGCCTCGTAGGCCTTGTCCGCATCGAGCAGCATCTGTGAAAACTTGGTGGCTTCCCCGAAAGTCAGCGGAAGCAGGCCGCTTGCCATCGGGTCGAGCGTGCCGGTATGGCCGGCCTTTGCCGCGTTGAGCAGACGGCGAGCCGTCTGCAGTGCTGCGTTCGACGTCAGCCCCTGAGGCTTGTCGAGCAGCAGCACGCCGTCAACCGCACGGCGAATGATCTTGCGCTGGGTACGCTTCAAGACAGCACGCAATCAGTCGTCGTTCTCATCCCGGCTGCGTGCCTCGTCCTCGCGCACGGTCTGGTCGATGAGCTGGGACATGCGGCTGCCCTCCTCTACCGACTGGTCGTACTCGAAATGCAGCTCGGGGATGGTGTGAATGCGAATCCGGCGACCGAGTTCACGGCGCAGGAATCCGCTCGCCCGCCGCAGACCCTGAAGGATCTCCGGCACGGTTTCCTTACCCATCATCGCGGTAAAGAAGACCTTGGCGTGCGCATAGTCTGGCGTGATCTCGACGTCGGTCAGGGTGATGAATCCGACACGCGGATCCTTCACCTCGAGCCTGATCAGCTCCGCCAGCTCGCGGCGGATCTGCTCCACCACGCGCTGACTGCGGGAATATTCCTTAGGCATTGATCAAAGCGTCCGTGCAATTTCCTTGATCTCGAACACCTCGAGCTGGTCGCCTTCGTGAATGTCGTTGTAGTTCTTGAGCTGGAGACCGCATTCGTAGCCGAACTTGACCTCCTTGACATCGTCCTTGAAGCGCTTGAGCGATTCGAGCTCGCCCGACCACACGACCGTATGGTTGCGCAACAGACGCACGGAAGAACCGCGCTTGACCATGCCCTCAAGCACATAACAACCGGCAACCGAGCCAACACGGGAAATCGTGAAGACCTGGCGGATTTCCACCAGACCGATGATCTCCTCGCGCTTCTCCGGCGACAGCATGCCCGACAGCGCGGAACGCACCTCATCCACAGCATCGTAAATGATGTTGTAGTAGCGGATATCGACGCCAAAGGTCTCGGCCAGCTTGCGCGCACCGGCATCGGCACGCGTATTGAAGCCGATGATCACCGCACCCGATGCCTGCGCCAGGTTCACATCCGATTCGGAAATGGCACCGACCGCACCGTGAATGACGTTGACACGGACTTCGTCGTTCGAGAGCTTGACCAGCGACTGCACCAGCGCTTCCTGCGAACCCTGCACGTCGGCCTTGATGATGAGCGGGAGGCTCTTGACCTCGCCATCCGACATCTGCTCGAACATGCTTTCGAGCTTCGCCGCCTGCTGCTTGGCCAGCTTGACGTCGCGGAACTTGCCCTGACGGAAGAGCGCAATCTCGCGCGCCTTCTTTTCGTCGCCGAGCACGATCGCTTCATCGCCGGCTGCCGGCACGTCGGAGAGACCCAGGATTTCGACCGGAATCGAAGGACCTGCGGAATCGATCGCCTTGCCGTTCTCGTCGAGCATTGCACGGATGCGACCGAAAGTCGCGCCCACGAGCAGCACGTCACCCTTGTGCAGGGTACCGGACAGAACCAGCATCGAAGCCACCGGACCACGCCCCTTGTCGAGACGCGCTTCAACGATCAGGCCCTTGGCTGCAGATTCGACCGGTGCCGTCAGTTCGAGCACTTCGGCCTGCAGCAGCAGCGCTTCGAGCAGCGCATCCACGCCTTCGCCGCTCTTCGCGGAAACCGGCATGAACATGGTGTCGCCACCGTACTCTTCCGGGATCACGCTCTCGGCAACCAGTTCCTGCTTGACGCGCTCGAGGTTTGCCTCGGGCTTGTCGATCTTGGTGATCGCCACCACGACAGGCACGTTGGCGGCCTTGGCGTGGTGAATCGCTTCACGGGTCTGAGGCATCACGCCGTCGTCCGCAGCCACCACCAGAATGACGATGTCGGTCGCCTTCGCACCACGGGCACGCATGGCCGTAAAGGCTTCGTGACCCGGGGTATCGAGGAAGGTGATCATGCCACGCGGCGTTTCCACGTGATACGCACCGATGTGCTGCGTAATGCCGCCATGCTCGCCGGCTGCAACCTTGGCGCGACGAATGTAGTCGAGCAGCGAGGTCTTGCCGTGGTCGACGTGACCCATCACGGTCACCACCGGCGCACGCGGCAGCACTGCCACATCCTTCTGCTCTTCGGTGACGTCGAGGAAGGCATCCGGGTCGTCGAGCTTTGCAGCAACAGCCTGGTGGCCCAGTTCTTCGACGATGATCATCGCCGTTTCCTGGTCCAGGACCTGGTTGATCGTGACCATCATGCCCATCTTCATGAGCGCCTTGATCACTTCGGTCGCCTTGACGGCCATCTTGTGGGCAAGATCGGCAACGGAAATGGTTTCCGGCACATGGATCTCACGCACGATCGGCTCGACAGGCGCCTGGAACGAGGTCTGGCGATCGTCCTGCTGATGGCGGCTGTGACGGCCACCACCCTTGGCACCGCGCCAGGCGTTGCCGGACGTCGATGCACCGACTTCGCCACGGGTCTTCAGACCACGACGCTTGCTGCTTTCGCTTTCACGAGCACCGCCGCGCTTGTTTGCCGAATCCTTGGTCTTGTCTTCGGTCTTCGCCGGCTTGTGCAGCGTACCGGAGGTCGACTTGGCGGGCTTCGCCGCCGCCGGACGCGCAGCTTCTTCCTTCGCCTTCTGCTCGGCGACAACACGCGCCTCTTCTTCAAGGCGGCGGTTTTCGGCTGCAGCCTTGGCGGCCTGCTCGCGCTCCTGGCGGGCACGGATGTCGGCCTGCTGGCGCTCTACCAGTTCGCGGTGACGACGCGATTCGCGCTCGCGCGCTGCAACCTCTTCGTCACTGATGATCTGGCTGATCGGGACCGGACGGGAATGAACCATGGTCGGTGCCGGGCCGGCTTTCGGGGCCGCCGGGCGGTTGTCGCCGCCACGGGACGCGCCGCCGCGGCCATCGGCCTGCTTGCGGTCACCGCTCTTGCGATCATTGCCTTTGCGATCACCGCCCTTGCGCTCGTCGTTCCTTGCTGCAGACGCAGCAGGTGCGGGCACAGGCGCGCTGACCGCGGGTTCAGGAGAAACCACATCGGCCACGGGCTCGGCTGCGACCGCTTCGAAAGCGGCTTCCGCTACCGGCTCAGGCGCAACAACGGGCTCAGGCTCGGGTGCCGCCTCGACGACCGGAGGCGCCTCGGCAGGCGCAGGCTCGACGACGGGCTCCGGCGCGGCGACAGCCTCGACCAGTGCAACGGCTTCAACCTTCTCGGCCGGAGCCTGATCTTGCGCCGCAGCAGCCGTCGCCTCGACTGCCGTCGCTTCGCCACCTGCGGTGTCATCGCGCTTGACGAAGGTCCGCTTCTTGCGAACTTCGACCTGCACGGTGCGCGCACGACCGGTAGAGTCGGTCGCACGGATCTCGGATGTCTGTTTGCGGGTCAGAGTGATCTTGCCCTTGGATTCGACGTCGCCATGCGCACGCCGAAGATATTCGAGCAGACGCGCCTTGTCCTGCTCGGTCAGCATATCGTTCGCACCGGTCTTCACGACACCGGCACTCTTCAACTGCTCGAGCAGCGCCGCCGCCGGCATTTTCAGTTCGCCGGCAAACTGGGTCACGCTCATTTGTTCCATTACTGCCCTCCCGTCATTCTTCGAACCAGTGGGCGCGCGCAACGGAAATCAGCGCCTTGGCTCGTTCGTCGTCGATCCCGGCCATCTCAACCAGCTCGTCGACCGCGAGGTCAGCCAGGTCGTCCCGGGTGCGAATCTCATGACTCGCCAGCGTAGCGGCAAGCGCCTTGTCCATGCCATTGAGGTTCAACAGGTCGTCAGCGACGTTTTCCAGTTTTTCCTCGGTCACAATTGCTTCAGTCAGCAACACGTTGCGCGCACGGTTGCGCAACTCATTCACAGTGTCTTCGTCAAAGGACTCGATTTCGAGCATCTCGGCGAGCGGCACATAGGCAATTTCCTCAAGCGAGGAGAAACCCTCGTCGATCAGGATATCGGCCAGTTCCTCATCCACATCAAGCTTGGCCATGAAGACAGAGCGCAAACCGCCGCGCTCTTCTTCCGACTTGGCAGCCGATTCCTGCTCGCTCATCAGATTGATGGTCCAGCCGGTCAGCTCGGACGCCAGTTTGACGTTCTGCCCGTTGCGACCGATGGAGATGGCGAGATTGTTCTCGTCCACCACCACATCCATCGCGTGTGCTTCTTCGTCAACAACGATCGAAACCACTTCGGCGGGCTGCAGCGCCGAAACCACGAACTGGGCCGGGTCGGCAGACCACACGATGATGTCGATCTGTTCGCCACCGATCTCGTTACGCACGGCGGTCACGCGCGAACCACGCAGACCGACGCAGGTGCCGATCGGATCGATACGCGGATCGTTCGACTTGACGGCCACCTTTGCACGCAGACCGGGGTCACGTGCGCAGGCTTTCATCTCGAGCAGGCCGTCTTCAATCTCGGGCACCTCAAGCTCGAACAGCTTCATCAGGAATTCGGGCGCGGTGCGCGACAGGATGAGTTGCGGACCCCGCGCGCCACGATCGATCTTGAGCAGATACGCCCGGACGCGGTCACCCACGCGCAGGTTCTCGCGCGGAATGTGCTGATCACGTGGCAGCACGGCTTCCATCCGGCCCACTTCGATGATCGCATTGCCCCGCTCCATGCGCTTGATCGCACCGGAAACCAGGAATTCCTTGCGTTCAAGGAAGTCGTTCAGCACCTGCTCGCGCTCGGCATCGCGAATTTTCTGCAGAATGACCTGCTTCGCAGCCTGGGCGCCGATACGGCCGAAGTCGATCGGCTCGAGCGCTTCCTCGATGTAATCACCCAGCTCGACGTCAGACTTGACCTCGCGCGCATCGATGATGCCCATCTCGGCCTCATCGTTGGTCACGTCCTCGTCGAGCATGACCACCCAGCGACGAACCGACTCGTAATCGCCGGTATCGCGATTGATGCTGACGACAACGTCGGCATCGTCATGAACGCGCTTTTTGGTCGCGGAGGCAAGCGCCGACTCGAGCGCGGCGAACACGATGTCTTTGGCAACGTTTTTTTCACGTGCCAGCGCATCCACAAGCAGCAGAATTTCGCGGCTCATTTCAGTAAAACCTCCACATCCAGAGTCTCAGAATTTCGGAACAAGGCGTGCCTTCTCGATATCAGCATAGGGCAGGCTCAGTTCGCCCTTTTCAGTCGTGAGCAGCACCTCGCCGTCACGCACACCCTGAAGCACGCCTACAAAATTTCGTTGATTGCCGATTGGCAGGGACAGTCGCAACTGGATCTCGTGCCCGGCAAAGCGCTCGAAATCAACCAGCTTCTTGAGCGGCCGATCGAGCCCCGGGGACGACACTTCGAGCCGGTCGTAATCGATATTCTCGACTTCGAAAACCCGGGTCAGCTGGTTACTGACGGTCGCGCAATCATCCACGTTGATACCACGCTCGATATCGATGAAGACGCGAAAAAGCCGCCCCTTGGGCGACAATTCAAGGTCAACCAGCTCGTACCCGAGCCCACTGACCACTTGCTCAACCAGACTTCCCAGATCCACCCGCATACTCACGCCATCCGCGACTACAAATAAAAAATGGGCAAAAAGCCCATCCCTGTTGACCCCAACCGGAGAATCGGGCTCCCCATTATTGGGAGCACCCGATAAAGCCCGGCGAGTATAGCGCGAAAAGCCCGCGACGGGCAAACCGGCACAATTCATGCACGGCATGCCCGACGGGCTGCAAACCTGGCGGATCGATCCTTACCCAAATGGCAGGCTGTCATGCACCTCGCAGCAGTTGTTCTCGCGCGCGAACGCTCAGGCACGCGGCGCAGTGCGCCGCAACTTGGGCGGTTGCGCCTTGCCCGGCGGCCCCTGCTTTGGCGGGGGCGGCGGCAGGCCGGCAAGCTTGCACACCTCGACCTCGGGCATTTCCATCCACATTCCGCGCTTTAGCCGTGAAGGCAGTTCGACCGGACCGTAACGCACCCGTATCAGCCGGCTCACGGTGAGTCCGATCGCCTCGAACATGCGCCGGACCTCGCGATTACGCCCCTCCGAGAGCGTCACGTGATACCAGTGATTCACCCCCTCGCCACCAGCAGCCTGCAGGGAGTTGAAGCGGGCCGGACCATCGTCGAGCACAACGCCGTCAACCAGTTGACGCGCCTGCTCTTCAGTCAGCTCGCCCAGCAGACGGACCGCGTACTGACGGTCGATCTCATAGCGCGGGTGCATCAGCTTGTTGGCGAGATCGCCATCACTGGTAAACAGCAGCAAACCCGAGGTATTGAAGTCCAGACGCCCCACTGCGAGCCAGCGCCCCTTGCGCAGGACCGGCAGGCGCTCGAACACTGTCGGGCGCCCTTCAGGGTCGTCACGCGAAACGATCTCGCCCTCGGGCTTGTGATAGATCAGAACCCGCGGCGTGCGCTGCACGAAGCGCAGCGGAATCAGCTTGCCGTTGAGCTTGACCCGGTCACCCGGCCCGATCTTCTGCCCGAGCGCTGCGGGCAGACCATTGACCGAGATACGACCTGCAACCACGAGCTCTTCGATCTCGCGGCGCGAAGCCACGCCGGCCTGAGCCAGCACCTTCTGCAGACGCTCGGGTTCGGTGAAGGTCGCCGGACCACTCTGGGCGGGACCACGGCGGCGCTCCCGCCCCGGCCCTTCGAGGGTCATGCCTTCAGGCGTACCCAGCGCGGACTTGTGCGCGTCCGGGCGCATGGCGGGACGACGGTCCTCGTCCACGAATTCATCGGGCGCGTCGCGGCGCCCGCCCTGGCGGGGCCGATGCCGTCCCTGCTCAGTCGGTTTCTTGGTCGGCGGCCGCAGCGGCCGATTGGATTTGCGTGGTGTCGACAAGATCCATGATCCTTTCGATTTCAGTGAGAGCCGGCAGCTCGGTGAGGCTGCGCAGACCCATATCATCCAGGAAACGTCGCGTGGTCGCGAACAACGCCGGCCTGCCGGGCGTGTCGCGATGACCGACAACGTCGATCCATCCCCGCGATTCCAGGGTTTTCAGTACGCCAGGGGAGACCGTGACACCGCGAATATCCTCGATGTCGCCACGGGTTACCGGCTGGCGGTAGGCAATGATTGCCAATGTTTCCATGACCGCACGCGAATAACGCGGCGGCTTTTCCTCCTTCAGGCGATCCAGGTACACCTGGAATGCAGGGCGCGTCTGAAAACGCCAGCCGCCGGCCAGTTGCACCAGCTCGACGCCGCGCTCCGACGCATCCCAGTCGTTGCGCAGCTCGTCGAGCAGACGCCGCACCAGATCCGGTCCCGGATCTTCGTCGAACAGCCCGCGCAGGACGCCCACCGTCAACGGTGCGGGCGTCGCCAGCAGTGCCGTTTCGATGATGCGTTTGCACAGTTCAGGCGTTGTCGCGCGATCCATCAGCCAGTTTCACGTATATCGGCGCAAAGGCCTCGTTCTGCGTGACATCGACCAGTCGTTCCTTGACCAGTTCGAGCACCGCCAAAAAGCTCACCACCAGGCCGGCCGCACCCAACTCCGGCTCGAACAGCGTATCGAAGACCACGAAATCGCCGCCCCCCAGCTTGCGCAGGATCGACGTCATGTGTTCGCGAACAGACAGCTGCTCGCGCCCTACCCGGTGATTCTGGGTCAGCCGGGCCTTCTTCATGATGCGCAACCAGGACAGCTGCAGATCGTGCAGGCTGACCTCGGGGAGGCGCTCGACCACCTTCTCGGCGACAAACACGCTCACCCACTCGAAATCGCGCTCGACCCGCGGCATGGCATCGAGGCGCGCCGCGGCAAGTTTGGTCTGCTCGTACTCGAGCAGCCTGCGCACCAGTTCGGCGCGCGGATCTTCTTCCTCGGCATCGTCTCGCGGCGGACGCGGCAGCAGCATGCGTGACTTGATCTCGAGCAGCATCGCTGCCATCAGGAGATAGTCTGCAGCCAGATCGAGGTTGCTGGCACGCATCGCTTCGACGTACGTCAGATACTGAACCGTCAACGGCGCCATCGGAATGTCGAGAACGTTGAGGTTGGCCTTGCGGATCAGATACAGCAGCAAATCCAGCGGCCCCTCGAACGCATCGAGGATGATCTGCAGTGCGTCCGGCGGAATATACAGGTCTTTCGGCATTTCGAGCATGGGCTCGCCGTAAAGACGTGCGATTGTCGCCACATCCTCGACCGTTTCGATCGGGACCAGTGGCAGCGGCAGCGTCGCTTCAGTCATTGCGAAGCATGCGGTTCCCGACGTCGAAACTCAGCACGATCCACTCACCCGTAGCTCAAGCCCATTGCTTCGCGCACATCCCGCATCGTCTCCTGGGCAAGCTTGCGCGCGCGCTCGCAGCCATCGGCAAGAATGTTGCGCACCAGCGACGGGTCCTCGATATAGGGACGCGCACGCTCGCGCAAACCAGCCTGTTCCTTGATCACCGCATCGACAACCGGCTGCTTGCATTCGATGCAGCCGATCCCCGCACTGCGGCAGCCATTCTGCACCCAGTCGCGGGTCGATTCGTCCGAATAGACGACATGAAACTGCCACACCGGGCACTTATCCGGATCACCCGGATCGGTGCGCCGCGCACGGGCAGGATCGGTTTGCATGGTGCGTATCTTGCGCGCCACGCTGTCGTCGTCCTCGCGCAGGAAAATCGTGTTGTTGTGAGACTTCGACATCTTCTGCCCATCGAGACCCGGTATGCGCGGGGCATCGGTCAGCAGGGCGTCCGGCTCGACCAGGATCATCTTGCCGTTGCCTTCGAGGTAACCGTAGAGACGCTCACGGTCACCGAGGCTCAGATTCTGTGTTTCCTCGAGCAAGGCCTTGGCCTGTTCGAGTGCATCCCCTTCGCCGTCCTGCTGGAAGCGAACGCGCAATTCGGCATACATGCGGGCACGCCGGGAGCCGAGCTTGCGTACCGCATCCCTGGCCTTGTCCTCGAACCCGGGCTCGCGACCGTAAAGGTGATTGAAGCGCCGCGCCACTTCGCGCGTCATCTCGACATGCGGCACCTGATCCTCACCCACCGGCACGGTATCGGCGCGATAGATCAGGATGTCGGCCGCCTGCAGCAGGGGATAACCGAGAAAGCCGTAAGTCCCGAGATCCTTGCCACTGAGCCTGTCCTGCTGATCCTTGTAGCTCGGCACACGCTCGAGCCAGCCCAGCGGGCACATCATCGACAGCAGCAGATGCAGCTCGGCATGCTCGGGCACGCGCGACTGGATGAACAGCGTTGCCTGCGACGGATCGACGCCGGCTGCGAGCCAGTCGATCAGCATCTCCCATACATGGTCTTCGATCACCGCCGGGGTATCGTAGGCGGTGGTCAGTGCATGCCAGTCGGCAGCGAAGAACAGGCAGGGATGCTCCTCCTGCAGCTTGACCCAGTTCTTGAGCACTCCGTGGTAATGACCGAGATGCAGACGCCCGGTCGGGCGCATGCCGGAGAGAACGCGTTCAGCGTACATGGCAGGTCTTAGATTCCGAAAATCAGGGCGAGAAAAAAGCGGAACATGGCGAGCATGGGCCCCAGAATGGCGCCCAGCAAACCGCTAAACAGCAACAGCAGAAGAATAGGAAAACCGAAGGGCTCGATGCGCGAGAAGTGCCACGCAAGGCGACCGGGCAGCAGGCTGACTGCGATGCGCCCCCCATCGAGCGGCGGAATCGGCAGCAGGTTGAGCAACATCAGCACGCCGTTGATCTGCATGCCCGCATCCGCCATTTTCATCATCGGAATGGTGAAGGCACCCTGCGGCGAGCTGATCGCAAGCTTGAACAGCAGCGCCCAGCCGATGGCCATTGCCAGGTTGGCACCCGGCCCGGCCGCCGCGACCCACAGCATGTCTGCCTTGGGGCGCCGCAAACGGCCAAAGTCGACCGGGACCGGCTTGGCCCAGCCAAAAAGAATGCCGCCTCCGCCGAACAGAACACTCAGGCCAAGGATACCTGCGGGGACCAGCACAGTACCGACCGGATCGATGTGTCGCAGGGGATTGAGCGTGATGCGCCCGGCCCGGTCTGCCGTTGGATCGCCGAAATAGCGGGCCACATAGCCATGCGCCGCTTCGTGCAGCGTAATGGCGAGCAACACCGGCAAGGCCCAGATGGCCAGATTAGATATCAGCGATTCCATGAAAGCGGGAGCACAAAGCAGCGCATTCTAGCAGAGCCGGCCCTAGTCCTCCTCAATCCCGAAGGGGGCCAGATCGCCCCGACCTGCGCGCACCAGGGTCGGGCCGCCGCCGGTGAGGTCGATCACCGTGGTTGCCTCGGGGCCGCAAAAGCCCGCTTCGATGACGAGATCGACCTGTTTTTCAAGGCGATCACGAATTTCCTCGGGGTCGGTCAGGGGCAGATCTTCGTCCGGCAGCAGAAGCGTGGACGACAGCATCGGCTCGTCCAGTTCGGCAAGCAGCGCCGAGACGACCGCATGCTCTGGAACCCTCAGGCCGATCGTTTTTCGCTTTGGATGCAGCAGGCGTCGGGGCAGCTCGCGCGTACCTTCGAGAATGAACGTATAGGGCCCGGGGGTCGTCGCCTTGAGCAGGCGGTACTGGGTGTTATCCACCCTGGCGTAGGTCGAGATCTCCGACAGGTCGCGGCACAGCAGGGTGAAGTGATGACGATCGTCCACACCACGGATGCGCCGGATGCGCTCAAGCAGCGAGGCGTCGCCCGTCAGCCCGCCGAGGGCGTACGCGGAATCGGTCGGAAAAGCGACGAGCCCTCCGCCGCGAATGATCTCGGCGGCCTGACGGATCAGGCGGGCCTGGGGTTGCTCCGGATGGAGCGAGAAAAATTGAGCCATATGCCTTTCTTGTTTTCAGTCGTTCAACCCAGGCGCGACCATACGGGCGTCAGGTCTGACGGAAGCGGATTGCACCGGCCGAGGTCGACCGGGCTCTCGCTCTCGCCATGAAAGTCGGAGGCGCGGGAAGCCAGCAGGTTACGCCGCCTTGCAATGCTTGCAAAACGTCGCATCTCGTCTTCGGAGTGCGCACCCGAGACCACTTCGACCGCTTCGCCCCCCGCAGCGACGAACCGATCGAACAGCTCTTCGAGCGCGGCAGTCGACAGACGGTAGCGTGCCGGATGTGCAATGACGGCAATGCCGCCCGCCTCGCGAATCCAGCCTACGGCCTCTTCGAGACTTGCCCACTCATGCTCGACGAAACCCGGCTTGCCACGTACGAGGTAATGCTCGAACACGGTCTTGACGTCGGGCATGACGCCGCTGGCCACCAGGAAACGCGCGAAATGGGCGCGGCTGACGAGGTCGGGGTTACGCGCAAACTGCCTCGCCCCGCCCAGTGCGTCGCGGATACCGGCCTTCTCGAGCGCCTCGGAGATCCGTCTTGCGCGGGCATCGCGGCCGCTTCGCACCTGCTTCAGGCCCTCGATCAGTGCCGGGTGACGGTGATCGAAGCCGAGGCCGACGATGTGAATGGTTTCTCCCGCGAACGACACCGAGATTTCGACACCATTGACGAAGCGCAGCCCCAGCTCCCCCGCCACCCGCGCCGCTTCATCGAGTCCGCCGAGTTCGTCGTGATCGGTCAGCGCGAGCAGTTCGACACCGTTGGCTGCCGCGCGGCGCACGACCGCCTCGGGTTCAAGCCAGCCGTCGGACACCGTGGAATGGCAATGCAGGTCTGCGTTCATTGAAAAGTCTCCGGTCATGCGTATTCAGACCGCAGGAAGGCTTCAATGATCCCGGCCACCTGCTGCGGCTGATCGTGGTGCAGGTTGTGCCCTGCATCCGTGATCGTCGCTACCCGGACATCCCGCAGGCACGCCTTGGCACTCTCGTGCGACTCGTCGTTCACCCCGATCCGTTGCCGCACGCTCTGATCGTCCGGCTCCAGCCACAATACCGGCGCCGACACCCGGCGCCAGCAGGCTTCGGACTCGGCTCGACGGTAAAGCACCGGGTTCACCCGTCGGTGCGCGGGATCACCCGCCAGCCTGATGCCGCCCTGCCCGTCGTCCTCACCCAGATGACGCGCCAGCCAGACGGCCTGCTCGGCAGCCAGGCGCGGATTGTCCCGGCACAGACGTGCCGCCAGGGTATCGAAATCGGCATAGGGCCTGAACTGGGCCGGCGACCGGAGGTCATGCAGCCATTTTTCGTAGCGGCCAGGCGCTTCTTCGGGCGAGCGGTCCACCAGACCGAAGCCGTCCATGACCACCACCCGGCCGACCCGTGACGGCCGGATGCCGGCGTACATCAGCGCCACGTTGCCACCGAGACTGTGACCGCCGAGACGCACCTCACCATTTGGCTGCAACTGCTCGAGAATGGCGTCAAGGTCGGCAAAGTAGTCCGGAAACCAGTATGCGTCGCCGCACCACTGGCTGAGACCGAATCCGCGCCAGTCGGGTGCAATGACATGCCAGTCACCCTCAAGCGCATCGACAATGAACTGAAATGACGCCGACACATCCATCCATCCGTGAAGCAGGAACAGACGAGGCGCACCTTCCCGCCCCCACTCTCGAACGTGGTAACGCACACCCCGGACTTCGAGGAAACGGCTTCGGCTTGATTTCATGCTGCGATGATAGCAAATGACGCCCCGCTCATCGCACGCAGGCGACGTCGCTTCGATATACTTCGCGCCATGTTCGCCCACCCATTCCGGCTTGCAGCGCTCGCCTTCGCCTATACCCTCGCCGGCTGGCTCGCGCTTCAGCTTGCCGTCCCGCCCGGCTATGCAGCCCCCTTCTATCCGGCAGCAGGCATTGCACTCACCGGCCTGCTGATTTTCGGCTACCGGCTCTGGCCCGCGATTTTTCTCGGCTCCCTGCTGGTCAACCTGAACGCGCAGATGCAGAGCGGTGGGCCAGAGTCCATCGGGTGGACGCTTGCGCTCGTGCCCTTTGGCGCCGTAATCCAGGCTGTATTCGGCGCATGGCTGGCACAGCGACTGATCGGCTTTCCGAATCCGCTGGGGTCCCCGCGCCAGATCCTGCGCTTTCTCGGCGTGGTTGCGCCGGCAAGCAGTCTGATCAGCCCCTCTCTGGCCATACCGCTGCTGTATGCCTCAGGCACCATTGGTGCTGACGATATTGCCTTCAGCTGGTGGAACTGGTGGATCGGCGACACCATGGGCGTCATCATCGCCGCCCCGGTGATGTTCGTGCTCTTTGGTCAGCCGGCCGAAGACTGGCGCTCGCGCAGACTTGGTGTCATCGTGCCCCTTGGCATCGCCATCGCCCTGCTTGCCTTCGCGTTTCACAATGTCCGCAACTGGGAAGCCCTGCGGGTGCAGACCCAGTTCAACCGCGATGTCGAGCACGTCGCCAGCGGAGTGCGAAAACGCCTCGAAGTGCAGATCGACATGATGCAGTCGATCGAGCGCCTGATGGTCGTCAGTGAAGAGGTCACCCGTGCCGAGTTTCATGATTTCGTCACCCCATGGCTCAAGCGCTACCCCGGGACACAGAACTTCGGCTGGAATCCGCTCGTCCACCATGCCGAAAGAATGCGCTTCGAGCAGTCAGTCCGGAACACGGGCCAGCGTGACTTCCGGATTCTCGGACGTGACGCCGAAGGGCGCACCTTTCCTGCGCTGGAAGCCGAGGAGTACTTCCCGATTACCTTTGTCGAACCGCTGGCCGCCAACCTGAGCGCGCTCGGTCTCGACCCGGCGTCCCTGCCGACGACCGCCAGAGCGATTGATGCGTCGCGCCGCACCGGAATGCCGGTTGCCTCGGAGGCGATCCGCCTGGTGCAGGAGGAACAGGTTCAGCGCGGCGTCGTCGTCTATCTCGCGGCATTTGGAAAAACGACGGGCCCTGATCAGCCACGGCCACTGCTAGGGGTCGTTTCCGGCGCCTTCCGCATGGACGACTCAATGACCACGGCGCGAGAGCTGGCAAAACGCACGGGTATCGAACTGTGCCTTATCGATGCCGACGGCAGCCCCGACAATCGCCGCCTCTCCGGCGCGGCCGGTTGCGAAACCGACGCCTGGCTCCACAAGGGGGTGCGCCGCGCACTGCCCATCCTGTTTGCTGGGCGCAACTGGGAGCTGCGCCTGAGCGCGACGCCCGAGTACATCGCCGGGATGCGCAGTTGGGCCGCGTGGAGCACCGTTGCCGTGGGGCTGCTCGCGATCGGCATGCTGGGCGCCTTTCTGCTGATCACGACGGGAAACACCCGGCGCATTGCGCGCCTGGTCGATCGGCGCACCGAAGAACTGAAAACCGCAAGCGACAGCCTTCGCGCCCAGCAGGACGCACTCGCCGAAGCACAGCGCATCGCCCGGCTGGGTAGCTGGGAGGTCGGCAGCGACGGCAGAACCCTGCAGGTTTCGGGAGAGCTCCATCAGGTCCTGAACTGCGACGCGGCAACGCTTCGCACGCTCACCGACCTCGTTGCCTGCGTCGAGGAGTCCGACCGCGAACGACTGCAGGCCGCAATCGCCCGGGCGACCGAAACAGCCGGGCGGGTCACGCTCGACTGCGACCTTGGCGCATCACCGGGTCATGTACTCCAGTTCCAGATCGAAAGCACCCCGGAAGCCGACAGCCGGCACCACCTGAGAGGCACTGTCCAGGACGTCAGTGCCGAGCGAGAGGCAGAAGCCCATATTCAATACCTCGCCCATTTCGACCCACTCACCGGGCTACCGAATCGCAGCGCCTGGATGAATCAGGCGCAAACGGCGCTGATCTCGGCACACCGCAACGGCGACCTCCTGGGCATCCTGTTCCTCGACCTCGACAACTTCAAGACCGTCAATGACTCGCTCGGCCACCCCGTCGGCGACCGGCTGCTGGCAGCCGTTGCGCGGCGCCTGGCCGGGTGCCTGCGCGAAGAGGACATTCTTGCCCGCCTTGGTGGTGACGAGTTCGTCGCCCTGCTGCCACGCCTGCCTCACTCGGACGATGCCGCACAGGTCGCGCGCAAGCTGATTGAAGTGCTCGCAGCCCCGATTCACATCGACGATCACGAACTGTCCACATCGGTCAGCATCGGCATCGCCCTCTCCCCGGCCGACGGCGAGGACGTAGACACCCTGCTCAAGCATGCGGATACGGCGATGTACGGCGCCAAGGCCGCGGGCCGCAATCAATACGAGTTCTTTGTGCCCGACATGAACGCGCGCGCGTTCGAGCGGCTCATGCTGGAGAACGCGTTGCGGCGGGGTATCGAGCGCAATGAGCTGGTGCTGCACTATCAGCCGCAGATCGAAGCCCGCAGTGGGCAGGTCAACGGATGTGAGGCGCTGGTGCGCTGGAACCATCCCGATCTCGGCCTGGTGCCGCCGCTGCAGTTCATCCCCGTTGCGGAAGACTCCGGCCTGATCGGGCCGCTTGGTGAATGGGTGCTGCGCGAGGCCTGCCGCCAGCAGGCGCAATGGCAAAACAGCTCGATGAGCGAGCTGCGGATGGCGATCAACATATCCGCCCTTCAGTTCCTCAAGCCCGACTTCGTCGATACGGTGAAACGCGCGCTTGCCGACACCGGCGCAAATCCGCAGCGGATCGAACTCGAGATTACCGAAAGCGCGCTGATGCAGCCGGGTACAGCACTGACCGGACGGCTGCTGCAGTTGCGCGACATGGGGCTGACGCTGGCGCTGGACGATTTCGGCACCGGCTACTCCTGCCTGGCCTATCTGAAGCGCCTGCCGATCCGGCGCCTGAAGATCGACCATTCCTTCGTCAGGGACCTGCCCGGCGACCAGGAAGACGCCGCGGTGACCTCTGCCACACTGTCGCTGGCGCGTGACCTCGGCCTCGAAGTGGTTGCCGAAGGCGTCGAAACCGTCGAGCAGCGTGACTACCTGCTTGCCCGCGGTTGCCATTCACTGCAGGGCTTCATGTATTCCAGGCCGCTCACCATCGCGGACTTCGAAGCCTGGACCGAAGCCAGACGGCAGCCGGCCTGAACGAAAAAATGCCCGCGCCGGCAAACCGGGCGGGCACTTCGGCATGGGGTTCAGGCGGACACGATCGCGCGTCCGCCCTGCTCCATCCTACTGCATGCGCGAGAACACGATCTGTCCGTTCTCGATGTCTGCCCGGATGCGGTCCTCTGCACCGAACTGACCTTCGAGAATGGCCCTCGCCAGCGGATTCTCGATCCGCTCCTGAATCGCCCGCTTCAGCGGACGCGCGCCAAACACCGGATCGAAGCCCGCCGAGGCAATGTCGGCCAGTGCCGCATCGCTGACCTCGAGCTTCATCTCCAGACGCGCCAGACGCTTCTCGAGATACTGCAGCTGGATCTTCGCAATGCCGGCGATGTTCTTCTCGTCGAGCGAGTGGAACACGACGACCTCGTCGATCCGGTTGATGAACTCGGGGCGGAAGAAGGTCTTCACCTCGGCCATCACCGCCAGCTTGACCACACCGTAGTCGCTGCCCGCCATCTGCTGGATCATCTGGCTGCCGAGATTGGACGTCATCACGATCACCGTGTTCTTGAAGTCCACCGTGCGCCCCTGCCCATCGGTCATGCGGCCGTCGTCGAGCACCTGCAGCAGCACGTTGAACACGTCCGGATGCGCCTTCTCGACCTCATCGAACAGGATCACGCTATAGGGCTTGCGCCGCACCTGCTCGGTCAGATAGCCGCCTTCCTCGTAGCCAACGTATCCCGGCGGGGCACCGATCAGACGCGCCACCGAGTGCTTCTCCATGAATTCGCTCATGTCGATGCGGACCAGATGCTCCTCGGAATCAAACAGGAACTCGGCCAGCGACTTGCACAGCTCGGTCTTGCCCACCCCGGTCGGGCCAAGGAACAGGAAGGAGCCATAGGGCCGGTTCTCATCCGACAGACCGGCGCGGGAACGACGGATCGCATCCGAAACCAGATGCACCGCCTCGTCCTGCCCCACCACCCGGGCGTGAAGACGCTCTTCCATCTTGAGCAGCTTCTCGCGCTCGCCCTGCATCATCTTGCTCACGGGGATACCCGTTGCGCGTGACACCACCTCGGCGATTTCCTCGGCGCCCACCTGGGTGCGAAGCAGCTTGTTCGGAGTCGCATTCTCGCCGGCCTGTTCGGCCATCTTCAGCTGGGCCTCGAGCTGCGGCAGCTTGCCGTACTGCAGCTCGGCCACCTTGTCGAGCTGGCCCTTGCGCTGGAAGTCGGCCATCTGCGCACGCAGCTGGTCGATTTCCTCCTTGATGTGCGCAGAGCCCGAGGCCCGGGATTTCTCGGCCTTCCACACTTCCTCAAGGTCGTTGTACTCGCGCTGCAGCTTGGCGAGTTCGTCCTCGATCAGTTGCAGCCGCTTCTTCGAGGCCTCGTCCTTTTCCTTCTTCACTGCCTCGCGCTCGATCTTGAGCTGGATCATGCGACGGTCGAGCTTGTCCATGACCTCGGGCTTGGAGTCGATTTCCATCTTGATGCGCGCACCGGCCTCGTCGATCAGATCGATGGCCTTGTCCGGCAGGAAGCGGTCGGTAATGTAGCGATGCGACAGCTCGGCCGCGGCGACGATGGCCGGATCGGTGATATCGACACCGTGGTGGATCTCGTACTTCTCCTGCAGACCGCGCAGGATGGCGATGGTCGCCTCGACGGTCGGCTCGTCGACCTGCACTTTCTGGAAGCGGCGCTCGAGCGCCGCATCCTTCTCGATGTACTTGCGGTACTCATCCAGCGTCGTGGCGCCGATGCAGTGCAACTCGCCACGCGCCAGCGCCGGCTTGAGCATGTTGCCCGCATCCATCGCACCTTCGGCCTTGCCTGCACCGACCATGGTGTGAATTTCGTCGATGAAGAGGATGACCTGGCCTTCCTCCTGCGCGATTTCCTTGAGCACAGCCTTCAGGCGCTCCTCGAATTCGCCGCGGTACTTGGCACCGGCCAGCAGTGCGGCCATGTCGAGCGAGAGCACTTTCTTGCCCTTCAATGTCTCCGGCACTTCGCCGTTGACGATACGCTGCGCCAGGCCCTCGACGATCGCAGTCTTGCCCACGCCAGGCTCGCCAATCAGGACCGGATTGTTCTTGGTTCGGCGCTGCAGGATCTGAATGGCACGGCGGATCTCGTCGTCACGGCCGATCACCGGGTCAAGCTTGCCCGAGCGCGCACGCTCGGTCAGGTCGAGGCAGTATTTTGCCAGCGACTCGCGCTGTGCCTCGGCATCCTGACTGCCGACGCTGGCGCCGCCGCGAACGGCCTCGATCGCGGCCTCGAGCGGCTTGCGCGAGAGCCCGTGCTCTTTCATCAGACGACCGGTTTCGCCCTTGTCATTGCTCAGTGCGAGCAGGAACATCTCGCTGGCGATGAACTGGTCACCCCGCTTCTGCGCTTCCTTGTCGGTGAGATTGAGCAGGTTGCTGAGGTCGCGCCCGACCTGCACCTCGCCACCGTGGCCTTCCACCTTGGGCAGTCGCTCCAGGGCTTTTTGCAGGGCGGCCTTGAGCGGCGGCACATTGACGCCGGCGCGCTGCAGCAGCGACACCGTGCCGCCGTCGTCCTGGCCGAGCATGGCCAGCAACAGGTGCTGTGGCTCGATGAACTGCTGGTCGTTGCCCAGTGCAATGCTCTGGGCATCGTTCAGGGCCTGCTGAAATTTGGTCGTAAGCTTGTCGAAGCGCATGGCTGACATCCTTGGTGAATTCGGGTTGAATCCTATGTGGGGCGCATCCTCCGTGCTTCAAGCCCCCAAACCCTGAACTTGGGGCCAAAACAGCAAGCCCGCTACCCGAATCGGGGCGTCTGTGCGCAGAGCGGACGATGAGAGCACCGCCCCGCATTTGCGCGCCTGACCTAGCCTGTCCTGCGCAGCGCCTGCACCTCAGCCCCTGCCCAATGGCAACGAACCCTGTGCCCGCCGCCCATGCTCTGCTCGGCCGGATAGGCTGCACGACAGATGTCGCTGGCAAGCGGGCAGCGTGGATGAAAATGGCAACCTGCAGGCGGATCCAGAGGCGAGGGCAAGTCGGCGGAGACCGTCATTGCCGGCTGGTGAGCGTCCGCACCGGCGCTGACCTTCGGCACCGCCGCAAGCAGGGCACGGGTGTAAGGATGTGCCGGTGCGCCGAGTACGCGCGCCGCCGGGCCGTGCTCGACGATGCGACCGAGATACATCACCGCCACCTCGTCGGCCAGATACTCGACCACAGCGAGGTTGTGGGTGATGAACAGATAGGCCAGCCCGAGCTCCTGCTGCAGCTCGCGCATCAGGTTCAGCAACTGTGCCTGCACCGAGACATCGAGCGCGCTGGTCGGCTCGTCGCAGACAATCACCTTCGGCGACACGGCCAACGCCCGCGCAATCGCAATGCGCTGGCGCTGACCGCCGGAGAACTCGTGCGGATAACGCCAGCGCATGGAGGGTGACAGCCCGATACGATCCAGCAGGGCATCGACCGTCTTGCGCCGTGATGCGGCATCGCCCGCCACACCGAGGCTGAGCATGCCCTCCTCGATGATTTCACCGATCCGGAGGCGCGGGTTGAGCGATGCGAACGGATCCTGAAACACCATCTGCACGCCGCGTCGCATCGGCATCAAGGCGTCGCGCGAGAGGCCGGTCTGACGCTCGCCGTTGTAGAAAACAGCGCCGCCCGTGCTCTGGTTCAACTGCAGGATGGCCTTGCCCACGGTGGTCTTGCCACAGCCGGACTCTCCCACCAGGGCCAGCGTGCGCCCGGCACTCAGGGCCAGGCTGACACCATCGACGGCCCGCACCTGCCCGACGACGCTGCGAAACAGCCCCTTGCGCACCGGGAAATGGACTTCGAGGTCGCGCACCTCGATCAGCGGCGTCCCCTCGCTTCTGCTTGCCGGCGCGACATCGCCGGCCTCCGCCCGGTGCAGGGGGCGCGGCACGCTGACGCCATCGTAAAGATGGCAGCGCACGGTCTGCGCGCCGATCTGCTGCCAGCCGGGCGATTCGTCGTCGCAGCGGTCAAATGCCTGCGGGCAGCGATCGGCGAAGCGGCAGCCGACGAAATCCTGATCAAGCGCAGGCACGCTTCCAACCGGCGCATCGAGCATGGTGCCGCGGCGCGCACCGTCGGGCAGCGCCGCGAACAGCTTGCGTGCATAGGGGTGGAGTGGCGTGTTGAAAAAGGCCTGGCGCGGACCGGTCTCAACCAGCTCGCCGGCGTACATCACCCCTACCCTGTGGGCCATCCGCGCCACCACGCCGAGATCGTGCGTGATCAGCAGCATGGCCATGCCGCGTTCTGCCTGCAGCCCCGCCAGCAGATCGAGCACCTGAGCCTGGATGGTCACATCGAGCGCAGTCGTCGGCTCATCGGCGATCAGCAGTTCGGGGCGACCGGCCAGCGCCATCGCAATCATCACCCGCTGCTTCATGCCGCCGGAGAACTGGAAGGGGTAGTCGTCGAGCCGGGCATCGGCACCGGGAATCCCCACGGATTCGAGCAGCAGCCGGGCCTCGGCACGGGCCTCGGCGCCGCGCAGCTTGCGATGCAGTTGCAGGGCTTCGCCGATCTGGTCGCCGATCGTCATGACCGGATTGAGACTGGTGGCGGGCTCCTGGAAGATCATGCCGATACGCCCGCCGCGTACCGAACGCATCCGCGTTTCGGGCAGCCGCAGCAGATCGTCGCCGGCCAGACCGAGCTCGCCCCCGTCGATCCTGGCGGCGTCGGGCAGAAGGCGGCTGATCGCAAGCGCCGTCATCGACTTGCCGCAGCCGGATTCACCGAGCAGGGCAAAGGTCTCGCCTGCGGCAATCGAGAAGCTGATGCCGTCAACCGGACGGACATCTCCGCCGGCGGCACGAATGGCCACCTTGAGCGCGCGCACGTCGAGCAGGGGCGCCGCGCCCGGGACGGATACATCGGGCGTCGTGCCACTCATTCAGGGGGGGCCATCCGGAAGCAGATATGAAAAGGGCCGCTACCGCGGCCCGTCAGACGATCAGTGATGATGTCCGCCAGCACCATGGACGTGTCCATGGCCAATCTCTTCTTCAGTACCGGCACGCACTTCGGCCACCGTCACGTCGAAGATCAGCGCCACGCCGGCCAGCGGATGGTTGCCATCGACCACCACCTTGCCTTCGGCAATGTCGGTAATGCGGTAGATGATTTCTTCCTCACCGTCTTCGCTCACGCGCTCGAAGGACATGCCGACTTCGATGTTGTCCGGGAAGAGCTTTGCATCTTCCACCAGCACCAGTTCTTCGTCGTAGTCACCGAAAGCGTCTTCGGGTTGCAGCTTGATCTTGAAGTTCTCGCCTACCTTCTTGCCGTGCAGGGCTTCTTCCAGCGTCGGGAAGATGCCGTCGTAACCACCATGGAGATAAACCAGCGGATGCTGACCATCGTCGATCACCGCACCGTCCGGGTCGGTCACGGTGTACTTGAGGGTGACGACGCTGTTCTTTGCAATTTCCGTTTGCATGCTATGTATCCAGTTCCTTGACCAATTTTAGAACCGCAGCCACATGGCCGCGGGGCGTGACATCACGGAGCACGTGACGGATGACACCCTGTTTGTCGATGACGAAGGTTGTCCGCGCCACGCCCATCTTCTTTACCCCGTCGACTTCCCTGGCCTGCCACACATCGTAAAGACGCGCGACCTCGGCATCGGTATCGGAGAGCAGCCGGACGGACAGTCCGTGCTGATCGCGAAACTCGGCATGCGTCAGGGCGTCGTCGGGACTGACACCCACGATGATGCAGTCGCAACGGGCGAATTCGTCTTCATGGTCACTGAAGTCGGCCGCCTGAAGCGTGCACCCCGGAGTGTTGTCACGCGGGTAAAAATAGAGAATCACACGCTGCCTGCCGCGCGTGGACAGGAGGTCGAAAGTCTCCATATCCGCGTCCGGCAAGGTGAAAGCGGGGGCAGTGTCTCCGCTCTGAAGCATGAATTCTCCCTGACGTTCAGCGGATTCTAGCGGAGTGGCGGTGCGAACTCTACCGGACTGTGATCGGGGCTCAACAAACATGATGTCGCTCCTTTCTGGTTTTGGCACGGCCAGGTGACGGAAATACGTACCTGAGTCATCAATAGCCCAGTCCTGCATCATGCTCAAGACGCAGTGCGTCATTCGCCGTTTGCTGATAAAGATTTGCACACCGCACTTTACTGTTTAAAATTACAGCAACGATCAGGAGATGGCCATGAGCACCCGCAGCGAACACCTGACTGCACGCCAGCAGGAAATACTCGATTTCATCCGCCAGACGGTGGAGAGCGAGGGCCGCCCCCCCACCCGTCTCGAAGTGTGTACGGCTTTCGGTTTCCGCTCTCCCAATGCGGCAGAAACCCATCTGCGCGCACTGGCAGCAAAGGGCGCAATCTTGCTAGAGGAAGGGCGCGCCCGCGGCATCCGGCTGGCGCAGGCGCTGGGCCTGCCGCTGATCGGCCGGGTTGCGGCCGGCAGCCCGATCCTCGCCGCAGAGCATGTCGAAAAACGTTTCCAGCTCGACCCGGCGCTGTTCTCCCCCCGCGCCGACTACCTGCTGCGGGTGCGCGGCATGAGCATGCGCGACGCCGGCATTCTCGATGGCGACCTGATTGCGGTTCATCGGGCCGGCGAGGCGCGCAACGGCCAGATCGTGGTGGCCCGCATCGACGACGAGGTCACGGTCAAGACCTTGCAGCGCAAAGGCCGTACCGTGGAATTGCTGCCGGCAAACCCCGACTTTGAACCGATCGTGGTCGACCCGCAAAGATCGCAACTTGTGATCGAAGGCATCATGGTCGGCCTGATCCGCAAGGACAACTGAGCACCGGGACGCGCTGCCCGCAACGCTGCAGCCCGCCCCTGAAGACGCCGTTATGCCGGGGGGCGTTCTGCCCGGACAGCACGCCCCCGGTTTGTGCCACCCGGCGTCTGCCGCTATCCGCCAGAGGCTTCCGGAGCACATGCTTATTCATTCCACGGACGCGCGCCGCACGCCCCACCGACCGACATCGACCTGAGCACACGCTGCCGCCATGCCGACTCACACCGCACTCGCCACGCTTCCTGCCGGACTGGTCTGGCAGGGACGGCAACTCGCACATCAGGGCGGCCCGGTACTGCCGACAGGCCATGCCCCGCTTGATGCAGAGCTGCCCGGCGGCGGCTGGCCGGGCGCCGCGATGACCGAACTGCTGGCAGACCAGCGCGGTGTAGGTGAGCTTTCGCTGCTGATGCCGTTGCTGCGCCAATCCGGACCGGCGCGCTGGCAGGTCTGGATTGCCCCGCCACAAATGCCTTATGCCCCGGCACTCCATGCTGCCGGCGTCGATCTTGGATCGCTGCTGCTGCTGACCCCGGCCACCGCCGGAGAAGCCGTCTGGGCCGCCCGCCAGGCCCTTGGCTCGGCCAGCTGCCATGTCGTGCTGGCGTGGCTGCCGCAGATCGACAGCGCCGGCCTGCGTCGCCTGCAACTGGCAGCCGAACAAGGCTCGACCCCGCTCTTCCTGTTCCGCGCACTGGCCACCGCACGCCAGCCCTCACCGGCGCCGCTGCGGCTGGCACTCTCGGCCCAGCAGGGTGCCTTGCGCATCGACCTGCTCAAGCGCAAGGGCCCGCTCGCACACGCCCCCGTTGTGCTGCCGCTGCACGGCGACCGGCCTTGACTCCGCAGGCATCCCGACGTGCTGTGGCTGGCCCTGATCCTTCCCGAATTGCCCCTGCAGGTCCACATTCGCGGCCTGGCAGCCTCCGGCCTGCTCGCCATTACCGAGAACAGGCCCAGCGCTCAGGTCATCGCCGCCACGCCTGACGCCCGCGCACAGGGCATACAGCCCGGCCAGGGCGTCGCCGGCGCGCTCGCGATGCTGCCGACGCTGCGCCTGGTGCCACGCACTCCTGAGCGTGAAGCCGCCCTGCTGAAGGAGCTGGCGGCCTGGTCGGGTGCGTTTGCCTCCCGCGTCTGCCTCGACCCACCCGACTGCATCCTGCTGGAGGTCGCCTCCAGCCTGCGCCTGTTCGGCGGACTCGACGCCCTCGAAGCCGCCTTGCTAGACGGACTGCAGCAGCAGGGACTCGATGCCTGCAGCGCGGGCGCACCCACACCGCTGGCAGCACGCTGGTTCGCGCGCCATGCACATCATGATCCGCAGTCTGTCGTCACACCTGCACCGGACTGGCACGCCCGCCTCGATGCCTTGCCGCTGGAACTGCTTGCCGACGACGGCGCGATCAGCACGAGCAGCTTCGATCTGCTCCATGACCTCGGCCTGCGTACCCTGGGTGAAGTCCGTGCGCTTCCCGCAGCAGGCCTCGCCCGTCGTCAGGCGCAGGCGGTCAGCGAAACCCTTGCCCGTGCCTACGGCGAATGCCACGACCTGCGCCCGGCGTTCATCCCGCCCGAGCGCTACACGGCCCAGCTCAGCCTGCCCGCGGCAACCGTCAATACCGAGCCCCTGATGTTCGCCGCCCGGCGCCTGTTTGCCGGCCTGGCGAGCTGGCTCGCCGCACGACACACCGGCATCGACCACTGCCGCCTGAGCCTGCAGCACGAACGCGGCGAGGACACCGTGCTCGACATCCTCACCGGCATGCCGAGTCGCGACGAAGCCAGGCTCAACCTGCTCGCGCGCGAACGGCTGGCGGTACTCGAACTGCCATCGGCGGTGGAAGGCATGACGCTGAGCACCGACGCACCACGTGCGCTGGCCGCCCGCTCGGACGACCTCTTCGGCGACCCTGCGACCGAACGTGAAAACGCCTTGCTCCTTCTGGACCGCCTGCGGGCACGGCTGGGAGAAGACTGTGTGAGGCAGCTGAGCATCGTTCCGGACCGCCGCCCCGAGTGCGCCTGGCGCAGCACCGCATTGGGCACGATCTCACCCCGCCCGGCTCGAAATGCAGACACGCCTGCCGGCGCCACCCGGCCGCTCTGGCTGCTGACCAGGCCGCGCCGGATCGATGCACCGCGCAAGCTTTACCTGCTGCGAGGGCCGGAGCGCATCGAACAGGGGTGGTGGGACGGGCATGACATCCGTCGCGATTACTACCTCGCGCAAACGGCCGACGAAGGCTTGTGGTGGGTATTCCGCGAACTGGACCCGCCACACGACTGGTACCTGCAGGGCTACTTCGGCTGAGCCTCAGCGCCCTGCAGAGCCCCCATGCATCAGGAGGCAGGCGGGAGCAGTCCGTTCATGAACCCTGCCAGCGCCACATCCTTTGCAGTAAGTCCGCCTGCATCATGCGTGCTGAGCAAGACATGCACACGGTTATAGACATTGGACCACTCCGGATGGTGATCCAGCTTTTCGGCCTGCAACGCCGCCCGGCTCATGAAACCGAAAGCCGCATTGAAATCCGCAAACCTGAATTCGCGCTCGATCGCATCCCGCCCATCCACCATCTTCCAGCCGGGCAAGCCGGCCAGAGCGGCGGTTCGTTCCGCATCGCTGAGTTTCATCCTGCCCTCCCACTTCAACGCAAGGAAAACACCACCAGTCTTCCGCCAGCCTCGGCCTTTGCCGCTGTGGGCTTGACCATGAAAACGCGCTCGGGCGGCACCTTGCCCGTCGTCACCAGCCACTCGCGCACATTCTGCGCACGCTGCTGCGCAAGCAACCTGAGGTCCTCGTCGCCCACCGTCATCGTCGGCAACAGCAGCGCCTCCATCTCGGCAACCGGCAGACTCTTGGCGACACCGAGGAAGTTGCGCGGCTTCTCGATCTCGGTGTCGTCATAGACCTCTTCGAGCAAGGCGGCGTACTCGTCCTCAGCAATCTCGATATTCTGCAGCGAAGGCGCAGACTGTCCGCTCTTGACCATCGCCTTGAGCTTGACCGCACGCACCTGATCAAGCAGCTTTGCGCGGCGAATGCCCTCGGGGTCGCTCGCAGGATCGGCAAAGCCGGTGATGTCGAGCCGCAAGCCGGCCCGATCGACCAGCACCTTGGCGAGCGTCGCCAGCTTTTTCTGCTGCGCCTCACCCGGACGTGACACACCGGAGTCGAACTCGACCTGGGACAGCTCCTCGCCCCCTCCAAGCACGGACCCGAGCAGCGCGAAGGGCGAGGTGATCGCCTTGCCCACCAGATTGAAGAGCGCCTTCACCACCAGTCCGAACACGCTGAACTCGGGGTCGTCCATGGTGCCGCTCACCGGCAGATCAAGATTGATCTGACCGCGACTGTCCTTGAGCAGCGACACGGCCAGCTGCACCGGCAGGTTGACCGCATCCGGACTGTCGACGGCCTCGCCGAAGGTGAGCTGGTCGAGGAAGATCTGGTTTCCCGCCGTGAGCTTGCGCTCCTCGATCCTGTACGTGAGTTCTGCCGACAACTTGCCGCGCTGAATGCCGTAGCCGACATACTTGCCCGAGTAGCTCGACAAACCGGTCAGCTCGAAATCCTTCACCGAGGCACCGATGTTCAGGTACTGATCCTGCCGAAAGGGGTTGAACTCGCCGTTGATCGATACCGGCGCCGAATTGTCGACCCTGCCGTCCAGCGTCAGCTTGGCAATCGTGGTCGGGTCCGAAGACAGTCCGGACAACTCCCCCGCCATCCCGGTCAGGTTGGCGTCGTAGTTGGGGCGCACGAAACGGTCGCTGAAGGCGATGTTGCCACCCTTGACCCGGATCCGGCCGATCTTGATCGGCGGCATGTCGGCCTGCGCCTTGCCGTCGGCAAGTGCTGCTTCGGCTTTCTGCCGCTCGGCCTCGGCCTCCTCGGTTCCGGCCTGAATCTCGCGCAGGTTGAGCTTGCCCTGGTCGCTCAGGATCAGGCGGGTATAGAAGTCGTTGAGCGCGATGTCGCGCACCTCGAGCGCAAACGGCGCCAGGCGCATATCGATGTCGTTCAGGCTCAGGCTGCCCCAGCGCACGAAATCGGTCGCATTCAGGCGATCGATCGAGGAAAAGTTGGCGACGCCGACATCGCCAGTCAGCCGCCCCTTGATGCCGTCACGCGCTGACTCCAGCGCAAGCTTCGCCTTCGCGTACAGACTTCCGCGCGAAATGGCGATCTTGGTTTCTTCCAGCACATACGGCTGCAGGGGCAGCAGATCGACGTTGTCGAGGTCAAGTGCCATCGACGTCTTCAGCGGATCGAGTACCGCCGTCCCCGACACGCCCAGCTTGCCGCGCTTGTTGATCCGGCTCTTCAGGTCGAGCTTGAGTTCAGCCCCCTTGTCAGTGGAAAAGTTTTCCACCTTGAGCGCGATGCCCTCGGCCTCAAGCACCACGGGCTTGCCCGCACTGCGGTCATCAACCCGCAGCGATGCGTCCTCGAGCGCGAGCTTCCTGACCGTGACCGACCATGGCGCCTCCCCCTTGGCCGCAGGTTTCGCCGGCGCGGCCTTGCCTGCCAGCGCCATCAGGTCGAAGTCGCCATTGCGCTGACGAACGGTCGACACTGCCGCACCCTTCACCCCGAACTCGCCTACGACGACCTTGCGTTCGGCCACCAGTACCTGGGCATTGCTCACGTTCACTTGCGGCAGCTTCAGTGCAGCGCCCTTGTCGCCTTTCAGACCGAGCACGAAATCCTTCAGGTTCAGGGTTTCGGCGTTGACTTCGATCTGTGGCTCACCGCCCTTGAGGGCAAGCTTGTAACGTATCGAGCCGTCGAGACGGCCGCCACGGATCTCGCCGCCAGGCATCGCCGCGGCCAGATAGGGACCATAGCGGGCAGGCTGCAGCTGTTCGACGATCAGGTTGCCATCCAGCTCGAAAGGCTCGAGCCGCAGGCTGTCCTGGTGGCTGAGCTTCTCGCCGGCGTCACTGACATAGTCCAGGCGGATCTCCGCCGGCATGTCTCCGATGGTCGACAGGTCACGCAGGTCGAGGTTGATTGCCTCGATCCGGGTGCGGAAGGGTCCCGGTACGCTGCGATCCTCGAAGCGGACCACGCCATCACGAATTCGCGCCGACGCCAGCAGGAAATCGAGCGGTGCCGGCGCAGCGGGCCTGGCACCATCCTGCGCGGCGGCCACGGTTTTTTCAGCACCGGCCTCCGCGGCCTTCCTTGCCCCGTTCGCGGGTGTCTTTGCAGACGCCTTGGCGGACGTCGCCTGTTCGCCCGGCGCAGACCTGGGCAGCAACTGCAGCACGTTGATGCCGCCGTCGGCGAGGCGAACGAGATTGAGCTCAGGCTGCATCAGGCGCAATTTGCTGAACTGGAAGCGGTTCACCATAGGCTGTACGTCAGCCAGCTCGATACCGAACTCGGCCACAGTCAGCACCGGCGCACCCGCCTTGTCCTGAACCTCCAGCTTGTCGATCTGTACCTGTCCGCTGAGCGCCACCACCGGTGAAGCATCCACCGGCTGACTGAAGCTCAGCTGCATGTCGGCACCGAGCACCCCCGAAGGCAGCTTGAAAGCCGGATCGAACGGCAGGTAAGGCATCCACTCGGGCAGCTGAAAGTCCTTCAGCGAGAAGTCGACGACGGTCTCCCGTTCTTCGGTGAAGGGCTTGGTGCGCCCACTGATGCCCAGCGGCTTGCCGTTGAGCATGGCCGACAGCGACGGCTCGACGAACACATCGACCTTGACCGGCAGATTGGACACGAAGGGAATGCCGATATTGATGTCCGACAGTTCGTGCTGCAGACCTTCGACCTGGTCATCTACCGAAATGCGCCCGCCGGTGAGCTGAATGTTGCCCACCGAGAAGCGCGACTCCCCCTCGCTCTCGGGCTGTTCGCCGAGGCGCTCGACGACGTCTGACCAGTTGTGTCTGCCCGCCGGCAGGCGTGTCAGCGCAAGCTGCAAGCCGTCGACCGAGAGCTCATGCAGCACCGGACCGCCGCGGATGATGGATTCGAGTTCGAGATTGAGGTTGAGACGCTCGAAGGACAGGTCGGGCTTCTGCCCGTCAGCGGCCATGATCCTTGCCCCGCGAACTTCCGCTGCGAGGGTAAAGGGGTTGAACAGGACACCGTCGATCGAAACCTCACGCCCCAGTGTTTCACCCAGGATCTTGGTTGCATAGTGCCGCGCCACTGGCGGCACCACGCCAAACCCGATCACGGCCACGGCCAGCAAGACACCCACTCCCCACTTCGCCGGGCGGATGAACCGCTGCAGACGGGGTTGTTGCGTCGGGCCGGGGGTTGAATCAGACATTCACATGCTCCATGTGCTCGAAAACCGTTATGAATCGACCTGTGAAACCCCGGGGCGAACCCCGAAAATCGTCAGTACGTTTGCCGCCGGTCGTCACCGGGCGTATTCTGCGCCGCTTTCAACGCACCGGGCGCGATTGTGGCTGACCAGCGTTTCGACCTTGTTGTAATCGGTGCCGGCGCCGCCGGCATGATGTGTGCAGCGACCGCAGGCCAGCGCGGCCGGCGCGTACTGCTGCTCGATCATGCCCCCAAACTTGCCGAGAAAATCCGCATCTCGGGCGGCGGGCGATGCAACTTCACCAACCGTCGCGTCGCTGCGGAACACTTTCTGTGCCGCAATCCGCACTTCGTCCGCTCGGCGCTCTCGCGTTACACGGCGCGCGATTTTATCGACCTTGTGGAACGTCATGGGGTTTCTTATCACGAGCGCGACTGGGGACAGCTGTTTTGTGATGATTCCGCGCAACAGATCATCGATCTGCTGCGCGCCGAATGCGAAGACGGGGCAGTCCAGTGGGCCATGCCGGCCAGCGTGCAGGCAGTGGAACGCACATCGGACGAGCATGATCGATTCGTCATCGCCACGACCATGGGTCGATTCTACGCCCACAGCCTGGTGATCGCGACCGGCGGGCTTTCCATCCCCAAGATCGGCGCCAGCCCTTTCGGCTACCGTATCGCCGAGCAATTCGGCATCCCCGTCATCGCACCCCGCCCCGCGCTGGTGCCGCTCACGTTACCCCCGGAAACACTTTCGCTGCTGGCACCGCTGGCCGGCGCCTCCTTCGAGGTCGAAGCCTCCTGCCGCGGCCCCGCCTTTCGCGAGGCCGCCCTGATCACGCATCGCGGGCTGTCAGGCCCCTCCATCCTGCAGGCGTCGAGCTACTGGCAGGCGCAGGCCTATGAGAAGGATGACTGGGCACCGGTCAGCCTCAACCTGCTGCCCGGAATCGATGCCGAGGAATGGCTGATGGCGCATGCCAGCGAGCGCGGCCTGCTCGCCAACCTGCTGTCCGAGCGCCTGCCCCGACGCTTCGCCCACGCACTGTGCGCGCTGCAAGGCTGGGAGAAGCCGGTCAACGCGTTCCGCCATGCGGATCTGCGCCAGATTGCCGCCACCCTTGCCGACTGGCAGCTGGTGCCCTCCGGCACCCAGGGTTATGCCAAGGCCGAGGTCACGCTCGGCGGGGTCGACACCAACGCACTGTCGTCAAAGACGATGGAAGCGCGCAAGCAACCCGGCCTGTTCTTCGCGGGCGAAGTCATGGACGTGACCGGCCACCTCGGCGGGTACAACTTCCAGTGGGCGTGGTCATCCGGTTACGCAGCAGGCCAGCACGCCTGAGCCGGGCACACCCGGCCCCGGCCAGACATTCATCACCCTGTCACACGCCTGCGCCACGCTTGACGGCGACCCCATCGCCCCAGGCCGCACATGCAGGAAAAACAGGTTCGCTCGATCTTTCTGTCGGATATCCACCTCGGCACGCGCGGCTGCCAGGCAGAACGTCTGCTCGATTTCCTGCGTTACCACGATTCCGAGAATCTCTTCCTGATTGGCGACATCGTGGACTTCTGGGCAATGAGCAGAAGCATCCACTGGACTAGCACCCAGAACACCGTCGTGCAAAAGGTGTTGCGGCGTGCGCGCAAGGGCACGCAGGTGGTCTTCATTCCCGGCAACCATGACGAGGCCTTGCGCGAATACATCGGCACCACATTCGGTGACATCCGCCTCGAGTCAGACTGGATTCACGAGACCGCGGACGGGCGGCGCTTCCTGCTGCTGCATGGCGACGAATACGATCAGGTCACCCGCCATCATCGCTGGGTCGCGGTACTCGGTGACGTCGCCTACAACGCGCTGGTCCGCATCAACGGCGGACTGTCACGCATCCGGCGCCGCCTGGGCATCTCCGGCTACTGGTCGCTCGCCGGCTACGCCAAGCGCAAGGTCAAGACCGCGGTCAGCTTCATCTTCGACTTCGAGGACTCGGTGATGCACGGCGCGCGCGAGCGCGGCGTGGATGGCGTGATCTGCGGACACATTCACTGGGCGAGCATGCGTGAGGTCGATGGGCTGACCTATGTGAATTGCGGCGACTGGGTAGATAGCTGCACGGCCATCGTCGAGCATCTCGACGGCCGGCTTGAGCTGATCCACTGGGGCGCCCAGCCCACAGCACAGAAAGCACTGCCAGCGCCCACCGCACAGACACCGGAGCGGGAACAGGAGGCCGCAGTCAGCGCCTGAACCCGGCCGCACGCGGGCCACTCAGCCCGGTTGCGCCCGACGCCACGGCAACAGCGGCAAATAGGCGAGCACCTGGACTGCGATCAGGCCGCCAAAAGCGAGGCTCAGCGATGCAGACAGTGTCTGCCCCGCCAGCTGCAAGGCATCAAGCGCCAAACCCAGGCCCCACTGCACGGCGAAGGCACCGGCAAACGCCATCAGGTTGATTGCCGTCGATACGCGCGCGAACACCTGACGGGGAAAATTCGAGGCGGTTGCGAGGTAGGTCTGTGAATTGACCGACGACAGCGCACCGAGCAGAAACCACAGCACCACCAGCGGCCCCAGATCGAACAGGATGCAGAGCTGCACGCTCAGCATGCCCGCATAGCCGAACTGAATCAGGTTGAGCGGGCGCACGCCGCGCGTTGCAAGGCGCACACCGAGAAGGCCAATGGACAATTGCCCCGCCAGCATGCCGACATTGAGCGCTACCAGATAGCCTGCGGCCTGGGCCAGCGACAGCCCGTTTACGCTCATCAGCCAGGGCACGGCCCAAAGGCTCTGCATGGCCATGAAGCCGCCGGTAAAGAACATCGACGACGCTGCGAATTTCAGGAATGCAGGGGCAGGAAAGATCCGCACCGCCGCGCGCAAGGCATCGAGCAGACGCTCGTTGTCCCCGTGGCTGGCCTCGTCGGGCAAGGACAGGAAAATCCACAGCGAGATCATCAGCGCAAGCGCGGCAATGGTCCAGAACACACCGCGCCACCCCATGAACGGCAGCAAGGCCTCGACCGGTGCGCTTGCAGTGAGCGCGCCCAGCGCACCCGCGGCCATGATGAAGCCGGTCATCGAGCTCTGTCGTTCGGCCGGATACCACATTGCGAAGCCTTTCAGCGCCCCCATCAGGCAGGCCGACACACCAACCCCGACCAGCGCGCGCGCACCACCGAGACCGGTAAGCGAATCGCCCATCGCAAAGGCGGCACTGCCCACCGCGGTCAGCAGCATCAGACAGCCTTCGACCCGGCGCGGACCGAAGCGGTCGAGCGCAATACCCACCGGAATCTGTGCCAGACCGAAGGCCAGAAAATAGGTGCTGGTCAGCAGCCCGAGATCGGCGGCGGAAAGGCCGAGCTCGCCCGTCAGCGTGGGCGAAATCACTGCATTGACCGTACGCAGGAGATAGGACAGGTAATAGCCCAGCGCAAAGGGCAGGAAAATCCGCCCCCAGGCGCCTGGGGCTTGGGCAGGACTCATTTCGGGGAATCCGTTCGGCAAAGGCGGCATTCTGCACGTTTTGCACCATCAAGGGGCGCCCGCGGAATCCAGCGGCATGTTCACGATATTGACCCGCGTCAAGGCTGTAAAGGGATCGATGCGGAGAATCGAGACATTCCAGAGGAGTTCTGCCAATGTCCCTTTCCAGCCTGATGACCGACGACCACCGTGCCTGCGACCACGTTTTTGCCCGGCTCGAAACCCTCGTCGCCAAGGGCGACTGGCCTGCCGCCGCAACTGCCATGTCGGCATTCGCCGCGGCGCTGAACGCACATTTCCTGGCGGAGGAAGAACACCTCTTCCCCGCATTCGAAGCCGCGACCGGCATGCACGGCGGCCCCACCGCGGTGATGCGGGCCGAACATGCCGAGATGCGAACCTTTCTTGACAGCATGCAGGCCGCAATTGACGCCCGCGACGGCGACGATTTTGCGGGCGAAGCCGAAACCCTGATGATCATGATTCAGCAGCACAACATGAAGGAAGAAAACATGCTGTACCCGATGTGCGATGCCCGCCTTGCCGACCGCAGTGGCGAACTGGCAGGCACGCTCGATACGGCCCTGCATGCCCGCACAGCCCCCGGAGCCATGGCATGAACACACCGACGATCGTCGACGCCCGCGGCATGGAACCCCCCGTGCCCTTCGAGATGGCGATGGAGGCCGTGGCCGACCTCGCCCCCGGTCAGGCAGTCACGCTGCTGCTCGACCGCATGCCCCATCCACTGTTCCGTATCCTCGATCGCGACGGCTACCGCTATACCCCGACGGTTCGTGACGACGCAGTGGTCGAGGTCCTGATCGAGCGCCCATGAGCGGCGCCAACCCCGGCCTGGGCTATGAAGCAACGCCGCCGTTCTCGGCACCGCTACGCTTCTTTCTCACCGCACCGCTGTTCGGCATCGTCGCCGGGCTGGTGCTGATCGGCGACAGCGGCCTGCTTGCATCGCGCTGGACGCCGGGCACCCTGGCCGTGGTTCACCTGTTTGCAGTCGGCTTCCTGCTGCAGATCATGCTTGGCGCGCTGATCCAGATCATGCCCGTGGTCGCCGGGGCGGCGTTGCCCGCACCGCTGCTCACCGCCCGACTGACCCACGTCGGGCTCAGTCTGGGTGCGGCCGGACTTGCGGCCGGACTCGGCTTCGGCCTGCCGGTCGTGCTGATCGGCGCCGCGGCACTCCTCGGGCTGAGCATTTTCGGCTTTCTCGGCTGCGCCACCGTTGCCATCATTCGTGCGCCAAAGTCGTCCATGGCAAGCCACACGCCGCGTGATCTGCGCCTTTCGCTCACCGGCCTTGCACTCGCCGTCGTGCTGGGCCTCTCGATCGCACTCGGGCTCAGCGGCGGCGCTGGGCTTCCCCTGCCCTTCACGACTCAGGTCAATCTGCACGCGGGCTGGGCGCTGCTTGGCTGGGCCGGCATTCTCCTCGCGGCGGTGAGCTGGGTGGTGGTCCCGATGTTCCAGATCACGCCCGCCTATCCGGTCGCGCTTACCCGTTACTGGGCCCCCGCCATCCTCGGCCTGCTGTGCGCATGGTCCGTGCTCAGTATCACCGGCTTCGACCAGACCGCGATCGTGCTCGCGCTTGCCCTGATCGCCGCCGTGATCTGCTTTGCCGGCATCACGCTGCGCCAGCAGGCGCGCACGCGACGCAGCACACCCGACGCATCCTTTCGCGCCTTCCGCCTGGCAATGGTGACCCTGATTGCCGGCGCCGGCCTGCTCGCCTTTCCGCATTTCTCCGATGCTGAGCACTGGCCCGTGCTGGCCGGCATCCTGGTCCTGCACGGTGGCCTGGGCGGCGCCACCAGCGCCATGCTGTACAAGATCGTGCCCTTTCTGGCGTGGCTGCATCTCACCCAGGCCAAGGTCAAGGCACCCAACGTCAAGAAGATGCTCCCGGATGCGCGCGCCAAAGCACAGCTCAGGATGCACGTGCTTGCGCTTGCAGCGCTGCTTGCTGCTGCACTGGCGCCAGCGCTGGGAGCGCTTGCGGGACTCGCGCTGATTGTGGAGTTCGGCTGGCTCATGCTTAACCTCCTCCATGTCGTCAGGATGTGGCGGGCAAACGCCCCCACGCCACAGCGCGCCGTCACACCAGCCTGATAAGATCGGCGCCTGTTCCGACCTCAGGCACCCGTCCCGCTCATGCTCCGTATCCCGCCCGCCCTCAGCCGCGGCCTCTTCATCTTCGCCCTTGTCGCCGTGTTCTGGCTCGCCCTGCAACCGGCACCCGATGTCGTCCAGGTCGTCAGCTGGCAGGACAAGATCGAACACGCCGTGCTGTTCGCCGTGCTGATGGTGCTGGGCAGCCTTGCCTGGCCGGATCGCATGCCGCAGCTGGTGCTCGGTCTGCTCGCCTACGGTGCGGCGATGGAGGTGGCGCAGTCCTTCACCGACTACCGCTTCGGTGACCTGTGGGACTGGGTTGCCGACGCCATCGGCGTGCTGCTCGCCGCCATCCCGGCCCGCCTGCTTGCGGCCCGCTTTGGCACGCCCCCGGCACTGGCGTCGAGCACTGCCGGTGCACGAAACCAAGCCTGAAGATTCGCGAACCGGTATCATTACCGCCTTTCCGATCAAGACCTTGAAGTCGCGCCGCTGATGAACGCCCGTCACCAACTCGAACTCCTGTCCCCGGCCAAGAATGCCGACTTCGGCATCGAAGCCATCACCCACGGGGCAGACGCCGTCTATATCGGCGGCCCGTCGTTCGGCGCACGTGCCTCAGCGGAAAACACGGTCGCCGACATTGCCCGCCTGGCCGCCCATGCCCATCGTTTTCATGCGCAGGTGTTCGTGGCGCTCAACACCATCCTGCGTGACGATGAGCTCGAGGATGCGCGCAAGCTCATCTGGCAACTCTACGACGCCGGTGCCGACGCGCTGATCGTGCAGGACATGGGCCTGCTCGAACTCGACCTGCCCCCGATCCAGCTCCACGCCAGCACCCAGACCGACATCCGCGACGCGGCTAAGGCCCGCTTCCTGCAGGACGTCGGTTTTTCGCAGATCGTGCTCGCACGTGAGCTTACGCTGGATGAGGTGAAGAAGATCGCAGCCGCCACCGAGTGCCAGCTCGAGTATTTCGTCCATGGCGCACTGTGCGTGGCCTTCAGCGGCCAGTGCTACATCAGCCATGCCCACACCGGACGCAGCGCCAACCGCGGCGAGTGTTCACAGGCCTGTCGCCTGCCCTACGACCTGGCCGACAAGGACGGCAACATCATCGCCCGCGACCAGCACATGCTGTCGATGAAGGACAACAACCAGAGCGCCAACCTGCGCACCCTGGCTGCGGCCGGCGTGAGCTCGTTCAAGATCGAGGGTCGCTACAAGGACCTCTCCTACGTCAAGAACATCACCGCGCACTACCGTCAGCTGCTCGACGAGATCATCGAACACCCCGATGCCGACGGCCCCGCATGGCAGCGCGCCTCGAGCGGGCGCAGCACCTTCCTGTTCACACCGCAGGCGGAGAAGACCTTCAACCGCGGCTATACCGATTACTTCACCAACAAGCGTCAGCACGGCATCGAAGCCTTCGAGTCGCCCAAGTTCGTCGGAGAGGCGATCGGTCGCGTCACCCGCATCGACACCAAGGCCGGCAAGTTCTTCGAGATCGAGCGCGTGGCGCCGATCCACAACGGCGACGGCCTCACCTGGTACGACGCCAAGGGCGACCTCACCGGTCTGCGCATCAACCGTGCCGAGCACGACGCGGCAGGCGAAGGCGTGGATCGCATCTTTACTGCCGACGCGCTGCCGGCCGACCTGGTGCCTGGCACCTCGGTGTTCCGCAACCACGATCAGGCTTTCGAGCGTGCGCTGGAAAAGAAATCCGCGGATCGCCGCATCACGGTGGACGCACGCTTTTTCAAGACCTCCGATGGCTACGCGCTGACTCTGAGCGACGCGGACGGCGTGACCGCAACGGCCGCCATTCAGGCCGCCCACGAAGCCGCTCAACAGGCCGAACGCGCACTGGGCACGATCCGCGACCACATCGCCAAGCTTGGCAACACGATCTTCACGGCACAGGAAATCACGCTCGATGTCGCCGACGCGCCCTTCCTGCCGGCCTCGGCGCTCAATGCGCTGCGTCGTGACGCCGTCGAACGGCTGGAAGCTGCGCGCCTGCAGGCCCACGCCCGTCCGCCGCGTGCGGCGCCGGTCGAACCGCCCGTTCCATTCCCGGACGACTCGCTGAGCTATCTCGCCAACGTCCTCAACGAAAAGGCGCGTGATTTCTATGTGAAACACGGCGTCAAGCTGATCGACGCGGCCTACGAGGCCAATGAAGAGCACGGCGAGGTGTCAGTGATGATCACCAAGCACTGCCTGCGCTACAGCTTCAACCTGTGCCCCAAGGAAGTGAAAGGCATCCGCCCCGACCCGATGACCCTGGTCAACGGCAAGGAGACCCTCACGCTGCGCTTCGACTGCAAGCGCTGCGAGATGCACGTGATGGGCGAACTGAAGCCGCACGTCGCCAGGCTGCAGGCACAGGTCGCACCGCAGAAGATCAGCTTCCATCCCACGCACCCCGGCGCGGGCGTTACCGTTCAGTAGTGCGGCGGCACTTCGTCTTCCGGACTCAGACGTCCGGGAGGCTGAACGGCCTGCATCTGCTGCGCAAGTTGCCGCAGATGCTGCTGCATCAGGTCGATCTGCTGTTGCTGGCGGTAGACGGTGCGATTGAGTTCGTCGAGCAGATCCTCGGCAAACATCAGCTTCGATTCGAGGCGTTCGATGCGCTCTTCCATGACGGCGGCGGCAGGGTGGCCGCAAATTGGCTTCGGGGCGCGGATTCTAACCCGCGCCACCGGCAAACGAGCGCAAATGCAGCCCGACTCAGTGCGCCGCTGCCAGCGCCTCGACCGCAGCAGTGAGTGCGGGCACGACCTCTGCGCCATCGTTTTCTGCCAGCAGGTCACGTGCATGGGCGAGCAGTGCATCGGCCTTGCCGGCCTCGTTCCCCACCTTCAGCTCGCTTGCAAAACGTCCGATACTGCCCGCCACCAGGCGCGTGATGCGGCCGTTCTCGCCGGCAATCCGGCTGGTGGCAATGGCATTGGCGATCAGCTCGGAGACAATGCGCGGGTAGTCCTTGTCGGCCACGACCTCACTCCTCGACCGACGCCGCAGCATAGTTTCGCAGCCGCCGCTCGGCGCTGACACCCAGGATCTTGGCCAGCCAGGGCGGCGGCGAGCCCTTCATCATGTCCTGAAACTCGGCCATCACCTCCATCGCCGGTCCGCCCTCGATACGCTTGATCGGGTAAATATTGCCCTTGATCACCTTCGCCGCCGCCGGACCACCGATGGAGACGACGTAGAGCACATGGCAATCGGAGATGAGCTGCACGCGAAAGCCATTCTTGTCGTCGGCAAAATCGGCCTCGAGCGCGTCGCGGATGTCCACCAGGCGGATTTCGGTCGCCGACACCTGATAGACCAGATAGCGGATACAGGACCCGAAATGCCCGTTGAGCGCCTCGCCACTGTCGGAGGCGAGCGCCACCCGCACCGACCCCGTCATGTCGCCCTCAGCGAACGCCTGCACCGGCGGCAAGGGCTCGCCCTGGGTGTCGCCCCACAGGATGCGCACGGCGAGCTTCATCGCCTCCAGGCCGATTCCGATGTCTTCGCCATCCTCCTCGCCATCCACGCTGGCAAAGGCCGTCTTCAGATCCGTCACGGTCACCGTGCGCAGATCGTCGGTGTCGATCTGCTCGCTGCCAATCCGGTTCTGCAGCACATCGATCAGTTTCGGCAGGGTGATGCCCGGCATCGACCGGGCTGCGAGGGCGACGCGCAGCGCGGCGTCACGGGTGATGGGCATTGCGCTCTCTTGCATGGGGAAGACTCCTCTTGGTCGGGGTGGTGCTCCCTCCAGCAGATTGAGTGCCAGCATCGCCAGCTCCGCTCCGGAATCCTATCCATCTGTTTTTCAATGGACTTAATAAACGTGGATCAGACATGCAGACTGTGCGTTTCTCGACAAACACCGGTATCGCACCAACAATGACGACATGGCGAGCGGTGAAAGGCGTGCCGTGGATGCTACGGACTGCGCTGCAGCAAACAGCGCGCTATCATCGGGGCAAGACTCAACCATCGGATCTTCATGTCGAACGCGCCCTCTCAGTCCGCTCCGGAAGCCCCTGCCGAACTGAGCGCCCGCCACAGCCCGCTAGACGACGTGCAAGCCCTGCTCGTGGGCACGCTGTTTCTGGCCCTGTCGATCTCGTTCTTTCGCGACGCGGGCATGCTCACCGGCGGCACGGCCGGTCTGGCCTTCCTGATCCACTACGCCTTCGACCTGCCCTTCGGCGCAGCCTTCTTCGCGATCAACCTGCCCTTCTACATCTTTGCGCTGCGCGCACTCGGACGCGAGTTCACGCTGAAGACCTTCTGTACCGTGCTGCTGCTCTCAGTGTGCACCGAGTATCTGCCCAGCATGCTCAGCATCGCCCACGTCGACCCGGTCTTTGCCGCGATCATGGGCGGACTGCTAGCGGGTACCGGCCTGCTCATGCTGATCCGCCACCGCTCCAGCCTGGGCGGGGTCGGCGTGCTGGCGATCTACCTGCAACAGCGCAAAGGCTGGCGCGCGGGCTGGGTGCAGATGGCGGCGGACTGCGTGATCATGGCGCTCGCGCTGCTGGCGGTCGACGCCCGGCTGGTCGGGCTTTCGGTGCTCGGCGCGGTGGCGGTGAACTTCGTCATTGCTGTGAATCACCGCCCCGGGCGTTATTTCGGGATCTGAGCGTGGCGGTCGAAATCGCCGAGCTGCGCCGCTGCCCGACCTGCCAGCGCTGGGACGGCACGCGTCAGCTGGCCGCAGACGGCAGCACGGTCGAGCTCGACCCGGCAAACAACCGCGGCAAATGCACCGAAGGCCCATGGCACGGCTCCCTGCGCGGGCCGCGCAACGCCTGTGGCCAGTGGCTGCAATGGATCGAAATCCTGCCCGTCAATACGCCAGACGGTTCAGCGACTGACAGCTGAGGGCAGCGAAGCCCCCAGCCCGGCCACCCTTATTCTTCTTCGTCCTCATCCACTGCAAGGTCTGGATTGACCGGCGCGGGCCCGTTCGCAAGCGCAGCCGCAAGCATCTGGCTGCGGCTGTCGGGCGTTTCCAGACTGATCCTGCCCAGCGCGCCGCTGCGATAGTCGAGCAACAGGATCTGAGCGGCTTTCTCCAGGTCGAGACCGCCCCCCTTCTGCAGGCAGCCGCGACGACGTCCGACCTCCTCGACCAGCCCCGGTCCGTCGAAGTTCGACGGGTCAATGCGATAGCGGGCGGCGAGCAGCGCAGGGTAGCGTTCAAGCAGCACGTCACCCAGAAAGGCCGCGACCTCCTCGTCGATCACCGCATTGCGGCCGATCGCATGGCTCGCCGCGAGCATGAAGCCGTCGGAATCGTAGTCGATCTTGGGCCACATCAGTCCGGGCGTATCGGTGAGCGTCAGGCCGGGACCGAGATCGAGCGTCTGCTGGCTCTTGGTCACCGCCGGTTCGTCGCCAACCTTGGCCACCTTGCGCTTGATCAGGGCATTCATCAACGTGGACTTGCCCACGTTGGGGATGCCCATCAGGATCATCCGCAGCGGCTTGATGTTGTCGCTGCGGTGCGGCGCGAGCTGGCGACACAAGCCGGTGATGCGTGCCACGTCAGCCGGCTTCTTGGCCGAAATCGACACGGCCTTCACCCCGGGCTGACGGTTGTAGAAATCCATCCACGCCTGCGTCGCCACCGGATCTGCGAGATCCGCCTTGTTAAGCAGCTTGAGACAGGGGCGATTGCGGAAGCGGCGCAACTCTCCGATCATCGGATTGCTGCTGGCTTCGGGCAGGCGGGCATCAGTCACTTCGATGACGACATCAATCGCAGCCAGCGTCTCTGCAGCTTTCCGGCGCGCGGAGTTCATGTGACCGGGGAACCACTGGATGGGCATCGGAAGTCCGGACTAACAAAAAAGGGTCTGCATTATCCCATCTTCCGGCCAGATCTGAATCCGCAGCACACTCCAGCTTATGTTCCGCCTCGTCATCGTCATATCTGTCCGGTTGCATGACGAATCAAAAAAAAATCCCACACCCCAATAAAACCGTGTATTGTGGCGTCGCAGTCGATTCAAGCAGTTGTCTTTGTGGTGTCGTTTCCGCGTGTTCGTTCCGCGAACTTTACGGTTTGATTCCCTCGATACTTGTTTCTTGATCGTTCCTGCACTCTGGGCGCGAGCCCCTTCTTATGTTTTAAAGGAACGCAAAATGAGCACTCAAACCGGTACCGTCAAGTGGTTCAACGACGCCAAGGGCTTCGGCTTCATCACCCCGGAACAGGGCGGTGACGACCTGTTCGCACACTTCAGCGAAATTCAAGGCAAGGGCTTCAAGAGCCTGGCCGAGAACCAGCGCGTAGAATTCGAAGTCAAGAACGGCCCCAAGGGCCTGCAGGCGGCCAACATCCGCCCGCTCTGATCAGCCCTCGCTGATCAATCAGAACGCGGCCTCAGGGCCGCGTTTTTGTTTTTGTGGTGCCGGACAGCCATACTGGGACATTGTCCCGGCTGCAGATCACCGCGCCCCCTGGCCCCGGCCTCACTACGCATCATCCTCTGCCATGACCGAACCCATCGAATCCTTTGCCCAGCTGGGCCTGCCCGACAATCTGCTTTCGGCACTCGCCGCAGTCGGCTATGAAACGCCATCCCCGATCCAGGCAGCGTGTATCCCGCACCTGCTCGCAGGACGTGACCTGCTGGGCGAAGCCCAGACCGGCACCGGAAAAACGGCCGCATTCGCACTGCCCGCGCTGGCGATGCTCGACATCGCCGACACCCGCCCGCAGGTGCTGGTGCTCACCCCGACACGCGAGCTCGCCATCCAGGTGGCCGAAGCCTTTGGCAAATACGCTCATCACCTGAAGAATTTCCACGTCCTGCCCGTTTATGGTGGGCAGAGCATGGTGGTGCAGCTGCGCCAGCTGTCGCGCGGCGCACAGGTCATCGTCGGCACGCCGGGCCGGGTCATGGACCACCTCGAACGCGGCAGCCTGAAGCTCGACGCGCTCAAGATGCTGATCCTCGACGAAGCCGACGAAATGCTGCGCATGGGCTTCATCGACGACGTCGAATGGATTCTCGATCACACCCCGGCAACCCGGCAGACGGCGCTGTTCTCGGCCACCATGCCCAACGTGATTCGTGACGTGGCACGTCGCCACCTGCGCGAACCCGAAGAAATCAAGATCCGTTCATCGACCTCCACCGTTGCCAAGATCCGCCAGCGCTACTGGCTGGTGCGCGGCGTGGACAAGCTCGACGCGCTGACCCGCATCCTCGATGCCGAGGAAACCTTCGACGCAGCCATCACCTTCGTGCGCACCAAGATTGCGACCGAAGAGCTGGCCGACAAGCTCGCCGCCCGCGGCTATGCTGCTGCAGCGCTGAACGGCGACATGACGCAGGGCCTGCGCGAACGCGTCATCGAGCAACTCAAGAACGGCGCGCTCGACATCGTCGTGGCAACCGACGTCGCCGCCCGCGGCATCGATGTGCCGCGCGTGAGCCACGTCATCAACTACGACATCCCCTACGACACCGAAGCCTATGTGCACCGGATCGGGCGTACCGGCCGTGCGGGCCGCGAAGGCTCGGCGATCCTGTTCGTCGCGCCGCGCGAAACGCGCATGCTCAAGACCATCGAGCGCGCCACCCGCCAGCCGATCGAACCCATCGCCCTCCCCAGCCGCGAGGAAGTCTCCACGCTGCGGGTGAACCAGTTCAAGCAACTGGTTCTGGACACCCTGAGCGGCCAGGACCTCGGTTTCTTCATGGACGTGGTCAATAGCCTCACCGAAGAAAACGAACTTCAGGCACACGAGATCGCCGCCGCACTGGCTTACCTTGCCCAGCGCGAGCGCCCGCTGCAGGTCGAAGAGTCCGGCCGTGGCTGGGACGTGGCGACCACCGCGACCAGCGCCGGCGGTCGTCCTCCGCGCGAAGAGCACTTCACCACCGGCGCACCGCGTGAGCGCACCGAGCGCCCGAACCGGGACGAGATCCTCGCCCGCCGCCGCTCGTTTGCCGATGGCGCGCTGGCGCGCTACCGCATCGAGGTCGGTCGCAACCAGGGCGCGAGCCCCAAGGAGATCGTCGGCGCAATCGCCAACGAAGGCGGAATCGACGGTCGCTTCATCGGCCAGATCCACCTCTTCAACGATTTCTCCACGGTCGAGTTGCCGGCCAACCTGCCCGACGACCTGCTGGGCGTGCTCAAGCGCACCCGGGTCAAGCAGTGCGCCCTCAACATCCGCCCGCTGACCGACGAAGAGGCGCTGGCCACCCCCGAGCGTCCGCGCGCACCGCGCGGCGACCATGCACCGCGTGGTGACCACGCACCACGCCGTGAGGACAGCCCGCGCCGTGAGCACACGCCGCGTCGTGACGACAGCTTCGGCGATCGCCGCCCGCCCCGTCCGGCTGGCGGCGAGGGCAAGCCGGCCTGGGGTAACAAGCCTGCCGGTGGCTATGACAAGCCCGCCGGCAGCTATGGCAAGCCCGGTGCGCCGAAGCCGTGGAGCGGTGCCCCGCGTCGCGACGATCGCGGCCCTTCGCGTTCAGGTCCCGATCGCTCGGGCTCTGCGCCCTTCTCGGCCGGCAAGCCGAAAAAGCGCAGGGAAGACTGAGTGCCCGGCACCGCAAGCAGCGGGGCGCCGTTTGCGGGCCTGACACCGGACTTCGTCCTCGATGCACTGGAGAGTGTCGGCCTGCGGCCTGACGGCCGCCTGCTGGCACTCAACAGCTACGAAAACCGCGTCTATCAGGTCGGTATCGAAGACGGCCCGATGCTGGTGGTCAAGTTCTATCGTCCCGCGCGCTGGACTGACGCAGCCATCCTCGAGGAGCACAGCTACACCGCGGAACTGGCCGAACGCGAGATCCCGGTGGCGGAGCCGGTCATCATCGGTGGCCGCAGCCTGCACCTCCATGACGGCATGCGCTTCACGCTGTTCCCGCGCCTGAGCGGACGCGCACCGGAACTGTCCGATCCGGCCACGCTGGAGTGGCTGGGCCGGTTCATCGGACGCATCCATGCAGTCGGTGCGCTGCACCCGTTCAAGTCCCGTCCGGCACTCGATATCGCCAGCTTCGGCGAAGAACCCCGTGCGTGGCTCCTCGCACACGATTTCATTCCCGCCGACATCCTTCCGGCGTGGAAGAGCACGGCGGATCAGGCGCTCGACGGCGTGCGGCGCGCCTTTGACCGTGCAGGCAAGTTCGCCTCACTGCGCCTGCATGGCGACTGCCATATGGGCAACGTACTGTGGCAGCAGGGCGAAGGCGGCGGGCCGCAGTTCGTCGACTTCGACGATGCGCGCATGGGGCCGGCGATTCAGGACTTGTGGATGCTGCTCTCGGGTGAGCGCCACGAGCAGGTCGGGCAGCTCGCCGACATCCTCGTCGGCTACGAGGACTTCATGGACTTTTCACCGCGCGAGCTCCACCTGATCGAAGCCTTGCGCACGCTGCGCCTCATCCACTATTCGGCGTGGCTCGCACGACGCTGGAACGACCCCGCCTTCACCGCCGCGTTTCCGTGGTTCAACACACAGCACTACTGGCAGGACCGCGTGCTCGAACTTCGTGAACAGATTGCGCTGATGGACGAGCCGCCGCTCTGGCCGGCCTGAGCCCCGGACAAGCGTCCGGTTACGCCGACATTGCGGTGCACAACTGCGACAACGAGCGCTAAACTCCTACCACGCGTCTAGCCCTTCCATTCGTTCAACATGCAACTTCAGGCTTGGTATCACTCCTGCTCTGCCGGTTTCACGCTGCGCGGAGAGCACTCCCTGCCCTCGGGCAAACCGGTGCTTCATTTCGTACACGGAAACGGATACTGCGGTCGGACCTACGAGCCGATGCTGGCGCGCCTCACGCCCCACTTCGATCTCTTCCTGTCGGACATCCAGGGCCACGGAGACAGCGACCACGGCGGCCGCTTTCATGGCTGGAATCGCACGGCCGCATTGTGTCTGGAAGCATGGCACGCGCGCGGCAGCATCTTCGGCGATGTGCCGGTGTTCGCGGTCGGGCACAGCTTCGGTGGCGTCATTACCAGCCTGATGCTGGCCAAAGCGCCTGATCAGTTTTCACGTGCCGTCCTGCTCGACCCGGTCCTCTTTCCACCCGCCATGATCGGACTGATGGCCCTGTCCGACGTCGTCGGGCTGTACTCACGCAACACCCTCGCCCGCCGCACCCGCCAGCGCCGCCACCACTGGCCCGATCGCCAGTCGGCATTCACCTCGCTGCACGAGCGCGGCATGTTCAAGGGCTGGAAAGAAGAAGCCTTATGGTCTTACGTCAATCATGCGTTGCGCAACACGCCGGAAGGCGGGGTCGAGCTCAAATGCAGACCGGCCCGCGAAGCGGAGATCTTCAGCTCCTACCCGCGCCGGCTGTGGTCGTCACTGGCGCGAATCACCACCCCGACGCATGTGCTGCGCGGGGACAAAACCTACCCGTTTGCAGCCAAGGGCATCACCCGCTGGCGCGACAGCAATCCGGTAGTCAGCGAGCAGGTGATGCCTGGCGGCCACTGCTTCATGCAGGAAGATCCGGCGCGCAGCGCCGAGGCCATCTGCGCTTTTCTCAGCAAGGACGCGCAGCGCCAGCCCGGCGGATAGGGTCGATCAGTATCTGGCCGGCCCCATCAGTAACTCGGGCGCGACCTCGACCGTTTCCTCACCGTTAGTTACCCAGACATGACCGTCCTGCAGGGTGCATTGCAGGCGCATGCTGCGATCGGTGAGGCGCGCCAGGGCTGGGGCCACCTCGGGTGCGATGCGGAGCACACTGAGGCTCTGCTGGCGCGTGAGCTTGGCCTTGATGCCCTCCCACCAGACAGGGGCGGCCCGACCGTAGTTGATGACCACCACCTTGTCCGAGCGGCCGCAGGCTTTGCGAATCCACTTCTCGTCAGGCTGCCCGACGAAGATCCAGCGCTTGATCTCGCCGGTCAGGTCACGCTCCCACAGATCGGGCTCGTCATCGACGCAGAGTGCGTTGCCAAAGCTCAGCGCCGGGTCGGCATAGAGTGCGAAGGCGAGCAGGCGCACCATCATGCGATCGTCGGTTTCCGACGGGTGCCGGGCGAGCGTCAGCGCATGGTCGCCGTAGTAGCTGCGATCCATGTCTGCAATCTGCAGCTCAGCCTTGTAAATCGTTGCCTTCAGTGCCATCCGAACCGCCTCAGTAAAGACTTAATGAACCGTATCCGACGGACGGTTTGCACGTTGCCAGGCCACCACGGCCTGAGCCGCATGAGCCATGACCACATCGCGCTGCGGCGCCGGCAACTCGCGCGCGAGCGAGGCGAAGAGCGCCTGCGTGGCCTCCTGGGCCACGCCCTCTGCCGCCAGCCCTTCGGACAGGCAGCGAATTTGGATATGTGCCAGCGCATCGGCCACCAGGCGCCAGCCTGCAACCGGCATGTTCCCGACCAGCGCCAGCAGCAGGCTGCCGAGCTGGCCCGCCAGGCGCAGCGCTTCGTCGCGATTCTCGCTGGCAATCGACGAATGCCACAGCGCGAGGTGAATCCCGCGGCGCAGCTCGACCTTGAAATCGATCGCATTGGCCTCGGCCGCCGTCAGCGCCTCGAACTGCTGAAGAAAGCGGGACTCGGCCTGCGCATCGAGCCCGGTGCGCAGCGCGCCGAGAAGCTCGGAGAGCGCCGGAATTGCGGTGAGACCGAAGGCCTGACTCCAGGCCAGACCCCATTGGTCCGCACCGGCCACCAGCATGGCCAGGCGCAGGGCCCGTGCATCTTCGCCCTCCCCCGCGCGAGCCCAGTTGCGCATGGCCTCGCACAAAGCGGTCACGCCCTCGGCACGCTCCTGATCAGAGGCTTCGATGCTGAGCCGGAAGACGCGCGCAAAGGCGTCCTGCGCCGTGCGTGCGGCCTGACGCTGCACCTCGGGCGCGGCCAGCTTTTGCAGCGGGTCTGCGGGCAGAACGGTATCGGTGGAGGGCGCTGATGACATGACTCGGTTCCGTAAAGCGGGCGCATATTGTGCCGATCAGGACGCAATCGGGCAACGAAGGCCTTGCATTGCAGACAGAGTCAGGCTGGGCAGTGCAGCGAGGCGGTCAGTTTCGCAGCACTGCCACGATGCGGGGGTTGAAACGCGCCGGCCGCAGTTCTGCAGCCCGGCGCGCGCTCAGGATGCCCAGCGGAAGCTGGAGCGCGGCTTTTCCAGGGTCGGAACGCCGTCGCGCAGCGATGTCAGCATCCGGCTCAGGGCACCCGCATCCTCTTCGGTAAAGCCGCGCTTGAAATCGGTCAGGATGAGCCGCGAGCGGCTGAGCCAGTTGCCCGGTGCATCGTCGATCGCACACCAGGCCGCGGAAGCGACGTCGGGCTCGTGCTGTGCGAGCCAGAGCATGGATTCGCGCTCACGCAGGCCGTGAAGCTCCGAGCCCAGTTTGGGCAGCATGTGCGGCGTTACGCCCGCGACCCGCGGACGGATGTCTTCGGAGAAGCGGGCAACCAGCTTCTGCAGCGAAAACAGCATGCGCCAGTCCGACGAAATCACGATGCGCGCTTCCTCGAACTCTCGAATCACGGCTTCGATCAGCGGCAGGCAGCGGAAATCCTCCACCTCGCCCCAAGGGTGGGTCACCCCGTCGAAATCCATGAAAATGTAGGTCGTTCGATTCATTCGTTGTGCTCTTTAGCACTGTCTGAAAAAAGGTTTTTTCGACAGTGGGTTCATTGATGCTGCAATGCAGAATATACTGGAATCCAGTTTTTGTGCACCGCACACAAAAGTTTCTTTTTCTGTGCCCGACCACGGCCGTAATCTTCGTCTGGTCGAATAGGTCGGTGCAAGCCAATCTTTCACGCGTAGACACATGGAGCCCATCATGACCCCAATCATCAATCTGCAAGGCAAGGTCGGCCTGATCACAGGCATCGCCAACGAGAAGTCGATCTCGACCGGTGTTGCCGAGGCCTGCGCCCAGGCTGGTGCGACGCTGATCATTACTTACCAGAACGAAAAGACGCGCGCTTTCATCGAGCCGGTGCTTCATCGTCTCGGCGTCAAGGACGCCTACCTGCTGGACGTCACCAAGCCCGAAACCATGGACAACGTCTATGCACAGATCGATGCCAATTACGGCAAACTCGATTTCGTGCTCCACAGCATGGCCTTTGCCAAGCGCGACGACCTTCACGGCCGTGTGGTCGACACCTCGGCCGACGGCTTTGCGCTCGCCATGGACGTGTCCACCCACTCCTTCGTGCGCCTCGCCAAGATGGTCGAGCCGCTGCTGGTCAAGGCAGGTGGCGGTTCGCTCGTGACCATGACCTACCTCGGCTCCGAGAAGGTCATCCCCAACTATGGCGTGATGGGTTTGTGCAAGGCGGCCCTCGAAGCAGCCACCCGCTACATGGCCGCAGAACTGGGCGAGAAGAACATCCGCGTCAATGCGGTCTCCCCCGGCCCGCTGATGACGCGTGCGGCATCGGGCATCGCCGGTTTCGACGGACTGATGGCCGCAGCGGTCGAACGTGCCCCGATGCACAGCCTGGTGACGCCGGAAGACATCGGCGCCCTCACCGCCTTCCTGGTTTCCGACGCTGGCCGACTGATCAGCGGCGGCGTACACTTCGTGGATGCCGGCTACAACATCATGGGCTGATCGAAGGGGCTGTCCTTGATCGATCTCGAGAGAGCGCGTGCGGAACTGGGGCGCGAGTGCCTGGTCCTCCCGGACCCGGTGCCCGCGCATCCCTTGGTCGACGGCAAACAGGAGATCGGTCGGGGCGAATATTCGATCGTGATCGACAAGGGCGACGACGAGCGGGTCTACAAGATCGTCAGCTCTCCCGCCGACTATTTTCTCTACACCGCCGAAGACCGTCCCCAGGGCGAACACTTTCCGATCGTGTATGCCGACCACGGCATCATCGGTCGCTCGCGGTCAGGCTATCCCTTTCACCTGCTTGAGATGGAGCGCCTCTACCCGCTCAACGCCGATTCTCCGGCCGCCGATCTTGCGACGCGCATGATCGAGTGCTACTGGTCGGCCTGTCAGCAGTGGAGCCGACTCGGAATGGACATGGGCCGCATCGCGCTCTACCACATGACGGTTAGCCCGCTGGATGTGAGCGAGAGCCTGCAACAGGCGCTCAAGGCACTGTCCGACTTCGTCGAGGAGTATCACGTGCTGCCCGACATCCTCAACGCAAACAACCTGATGATGCGCAAGGACGGCACGCTGGTGTTTTCAGACCCGGTGTTCATCGCCTGAAGCAGCGCCCCTTCCGGGCACGAGGGGTATCATTCCCGTTCGGGCAACGGAAAACAGTCATGAATCAGGACCTAGAACACGACGCAGGGCACGAGCACGTGCCGGCGCCGCATCCACGCAGCATCGGCATCCCGCGCACGGGAAGCTTTGATGCGCCTGCATTCGAGCAGGCGATTACGGATCTGTTGCGCGCCAGTGGCATCACGCCCGACTCGAGCCACACCGGGCGCACCGCGCAGCGCGTGCGCGAACTGTGGCAAAAACGACTGCTTGGCGGCTATGAACTCGACCCCGCCGAGGCCCTCGGCGACGGGTTCGAAGACGAACGGCGGGACATGGTCGTCGTGCGCGGCATTGCCATTCATGGCGTCTGCCCTCACCACCTGGTGCCGTTCCGCGGCTACGCCCATGTCGGCTATGTGCCGGGCGGGCGGCTACATGGATTCGGCCGCATCGCGCGACTGGTGGACGCCATTGGCCACCGTTTCACTTACCAGGAATGGATGACGCGCGACATCGCCGACGCCCTCATCAGGCACGGCCACGCGGCGGGAGCGGCCTGCGTGATCGAGGCCGAGCAATTGTGTCTGCTGCTCGGAGAAGATCGCCGCGGCGACGAGCGCGTCATCACCCAGGCCTTTGCCGGCAGCTTCGAGCAGTCACCCCAGTTGCGCAACGAGTTCCTGCGCGCCATCGACCACACGATGCGCTGACCACCGGCCGCCTGCGCAGGCAGGCAGCACGCACCGCCGAACAACGAGGGAAGTTCAGGGAAAGAGCTGGCGCACCGTGCTGCGGTGCTCGGTGATGTCCAGCATCGTCACCTCGCGCCCGAGCAGCACGACAGACCCCCGGTAACGATCGAAGCCCGACCCGGAATACTCGAAGTCGTACGCACGCCGTATCGCCATGCGTCCGTCTTCGTCGCGCGCAAGCCGCAGTGAGCGGCCGGCGACGGTCTCGTCGAGCAGTTGCACCCCTTCGCGCTCGCACGCATTGCGCGCAGCGGCAATACCCGTTTCGCGCGCCTTGAGGCTGTCGAACCAGAACCAGGCCAGCAGGCCCAGCAGCGACAGCGCGGAGAGTTCAGCAATGGACATGGACACAGATTAGCACTGCATCAGCTGATCATCATGCCCCGGATCATGTAGAAGATGAGCGCGGCCATCAGCGCCGAGGCCGGCACCGTAATCACCCAGGCCGCAGCAATCCGGATGAGCTGTGAGCGCTTCACCAGTTGCCGTTTATAGACCTTGCGCAAGCCCTTGCGCTCGACCTTGGAGAAGTTGGCCGGGTCCTCGCGACGCTTGGAGCGCAGCTTGAGGTCCCGCAGCATGTCGCCCTTCTCATCAACCGAGGCCTTGTTGAACAGCACGAGGAAAGCGTCGATGGCAGCCTGGTCGCCTTCCGGGTGGTGCGCCTTGATCTCGGCCATCATGCGGTCGTAGTTGCTCTTCAGGTACTCACGCAAGAAACCGACGCCGAACACGCCTCCCACCGCAATATGGGTCGAGCTGACGGGCAGGCCGAGCTGGCTGGCGACGATCACGGTGATGGTCGCCGCCATCGCGATGCAGTAGGCGCGCATCTGATCAAGCTCGGTGATCTCCGTACCCACAGTGCGGATGACCTTGGGACCGAACAGCGCAAGCCCGAGCGCGATGCCGGCAGCGCCCACCCCCATCACCCACAAGGGAATGGCAGCCTTGTCGTTGATCACGCCACCCGACGTGATCACATCGACAATGGCAGCCAGCGGCCCGACCGCGTTGGCGACGTCGTTCGAACCATGCGCGAAGCTCAGCAATGCCGCAGCGAAAATCAGCGGCATCGTAAACAGCTTGTTCACACCACTCTTGGTGTTGGCGATCACGTGGACTTCACGACTCGCGCGATGACGCACGACACCGAAAACGATGATGGCAAAGCCGAAACTGTAGATCAGCGCCTCGATGAAACTCAGCCTCCAGACCTTGCCAAGCCCCTTGAGCAACAGGTAGGCGCCGAAACTCCACGCCATGAAGCCGATCAGCAGCGGCACCATCTTGCGCGCAGCGGCAGCCATGTCGGCCTGATAGGTGATGCTGCGCTTGATCACGTAAAGAAAAAAAGCAGCGACCAGACCGCCGAGCACGGGCGAGATCACCCAGCTCGATGCGATGGCCGACATCGAGCTCCAATTGACGATATCGAAGCCCCTCGCTGCCACACCGGCACCGAGCACGGCGCCGACGATGGAGTGCGTGGTCGAGACCGGTGCCCCCACTGCGGTGGCAAAGTTCAGCCACAGCGCCCCTGCGAGCAAGGCTGCGAGCATGACCCAGATGAAGGTCTCGGCGGAGTCGTGCAGCATGTCCGGATTGATGATGCCGCTGCGGATGGTGCCAACCACTTCGCCACCGGCGATCAGGGCGCCCGCTGCCTCGAAGATTGCGGCAATCACCAGCGCGCCGCCGAGCGTCAAGGCCTTGGAGCCGACCGCAGGGCCGACGTTGTTGGCGACGTCGTTGGCGCCGATGTTCATCGCCATATAGCCGCCGATCATCGCTGCGATCACCAGCACCATGCTGCCTTCGCCCTGGCCGCGTATCGCGGTGTACAGCATCACGCCGACGATAAAGAGGAAGGCAATGCCAATCCTGAACAGCTCGCTGCGACCGTGCGCCGTGGCGCGCTCTATGTCGTTGATATTTTTGAGATCCATGCAAATGCATCCGGAAATCGGGAATTCGCCATTGTTTCAGAAAAAAGACAAGTTCCCAACGACAACCGAAAAATACGGGTCTTGAAGATGAAGGTCTCGCGGCATCGGCACAACAAACCGGGGCCGGGATGGGCCGGTCCGTCAGAGGCGGTGGTACTTGTCGGAACGCCCGCGGGCCTTGTCTGCCGGGTAGCGCTCGGCATTGATCGCCAGCTTGCGGCGCGCAGCATCGGCCAGATCCACCTCAAGCACGTCAGCCAGGCGGACGAGGTAGAGCATCACGTCCGCGAGTTCGAGGGCGACCTCTTCCCGCGTCCTGTCGTCGAGCGCCGCCGACTGCTCAGCACTCAGCCACTGAAAGTGCTCGATCACTTCGCCGGCCTCTCCCGCCAGCGCCATCGCCAGGTTCTTGGGGGTGTGAAACTGTCCCCAGTCACGCTCCTCCGCAAAACGGCGCAGGCTGTCCCGCAACTCGTGCAACGCGTCCTTGCTCATTCGATGTGATGCTCCAGGTCGAAGCCCGCCTCTGCATCCTCACCCAGCAGTTCGACCAGCCGGGGCAGGACCGCCTCCAGCCGCTCGGGCAGCACCCACGGCGGATTGACCACGAACAGGCCGCTGCCGAACATGCCGAAACCATCCTTGGGTGCGCCCCGCACGGCCAGACGTACGTCGAGCCAGCTCTCGGCCCCGAGTGCCGCCAGTCGCTCGGGCAGCTGCCGTGCTTCCGGCCGCGCCAGCATCGGATACCACAGCGCGTAGGTGCCGGTGGGAAAACGCCGCATGGCATCGCGCAGGGTATCCACTGCCTGGCGATAATCGTCCTTCACCTCATAGGGCGGGTCGATCAGCACCACGGCGCGACGCGACGGCGGAGGCAGGAGTGAGCGCAGACCGGAGAAGCCGTCCGCCTTCCTGACCTGCACGCGCTCGGTCTCGGTGGCAAAGGTCTGCTGCAGCGACACCGCGTCGGCCGGATGCAGCTCGAACAGACGCAACCTGTCCTGCGGCCGCGCAACAGTCATCGCCAGCGCGGGCGAACCCGGGTAGAACACCAGCCGGCCATGCGGATTGAACTGACGCACCGCCTTCACATAAGCGGTCAGTGGCGCAGGCAGATCGTCGCAATCCCACAAGCGCCCCACCCCATCGACGAACTCCGACGTCTTCTCTGCCTGATCGCCGTCCAGCGCATAACAGCCCGCGCCCGCATGGGTGTCGATATACACCCAGGACTTGTCCTTGCGGTTGTAATAGTCGAGCAGTTCGAGCAGCACGAGGTGCTTGAGCACATCGGCGTGATTGCCTGCATGGAAGGCGTGGCGATAACTGAGCATGGGCGGAAACAGTAGGCGAAGGCGTGGAATGCTACCACCACGGACAGCGATCATGCGCTGCCGGGCCTGCTGTACGCAGGCGATACCGATTACAATCCGCCCCTCTGGCGAGTCGTTCGCCCATCATCACAAGACCGGAACACCCATGCTGCGAATCACCGAGCTCAGACTGCCCCTGGACCATCCCGAGGAGGCGCTCAGAAGCGCCATCATCGAGCGGCTGGGCATTGCGGCGACCGACCTGCTCGCCTTCACCGTCTTCAAGCGCAGCTACGATGCGCGCAAGGCAGCCTCGCTGAGCTTCATCTACACCATCGATCTCACGCTGCAGAACGAAGCCGGTGTGCTGAAGCGCTTCGCCGGCGACCGTCACATCAATCCCGCCCCGGACACCGGCTACCACTTCGTCGGTCAGGCGCCGGCGACGGTCGCGCACCGGCCGGTCGTCGTCGGCTTCGGCCCCTGCGGCATCTTTGCCGCCCTGATTCTGGCGCAGATGGGGTTCAGACCGCTGGTGCTGGAACGCGGCAAGGCAGTGCGTGAGCGCACCAAGGACACCTGGGGCCTGTGGCGCAAGAACGTGCTCAATCCCGAGTCGAACGTGCAGTTCGGCGAAGGCGGTGCCGGCACCTTCTCCGACGGCAAGCTCTACAGTCAGATCAAGGACCCGAAGCACTATGGTCGCAAGGTGCTGACCGAGTTCGTCAAGGCCGGCGCGCCCGAGGAGATCATGTATGTGAGCAAGCCTCACATCGGCACTTTCCGGCTGGTCGGCATGGTGGAAACCATGCGTGCCGAGATCGAGGCCCTCGGCGGCGAAATCCGCTTCCAGCAGCGCGTCACCGACCTGCGTATCGAAGACGGCCAGGTGCGCGCCGTCGTGCTCGCGGGCGGCGAAGAGATCCCCTGTGACCACGTGGTTCTGGCCCTCGGCCACAGCGCACGCGACACGGTGGAAATGCTGCATGAACGCGGCGTGTTCATGGAAGCGAAGCCGTTCTCAGTGGGTTTCCGCATCGAACATCCGCAGTCCCTGATCGACCGTGCCCGCCTCGGCAAGTATGCCGGCCACCCGCTGCTTGGCGCGGCCGACTACAAGATCGTGCACCATGCGCAGAACGGGCGCTCGGTCTACAGCTTCTGCATGTGCCCAGGCGGCACGGTGGTCGCAGCCACCTCGGAGCCGAACCGTGTGGTCACCAACGGCATGAGCCAGTACTCGCGCAACGAGCGCAATGCCAACGCCGGCATCGTGGTCGGCATCACGCCCGAGGACTATCCCGGCGGCCCTCTGGCCGGCATCGCCCTGCAGCGCGAACTGGAATCGCGCGCCTTCGAACTCGGTGGCGGCACCTATGAGGCGCCCGGTCAGCTGGTGGGTGACTTCATCGCCGGGCGGCCGTCGACGGCGCTCGGATCGGTCGAGCCCTCCTACAAGCCCGGGGTGAAGCTGGGCGACCTGTCGACCGCCCTGCCCGACTACGCAATCGAGGCCATACGCGAAGCACTGCCCGCCTTCGAGCGCCAGATCAAGGGCTTCTCGATGCATGACGCGGTACTGACCGGGGTCGAAACCCGCACCTCGTCGCCCGTGCGGGTCACCCGCGGCGAGAACTATCAGAGCCTGAACGTGAAGGGCCTCTACCCCGCGGGGGAAGGCGCAGGCTACGCCGGCGGCATCCTGTCTGCCGGTGTCGACGGCATCCGGGTTGCCGAGGCGCTCGCCAAAGACATCATCGACGGCCAGCAGGCGGACTGAGCCCAGCCCGCGCCGCGCTCAGCGCGGTCACAGACGAGCCAGACGCCGGCCTGACAGGCTTCGGGCTCAGTTCGTTGCCACCGCAGGCTTGGCGACGACCTTTTCGTCATGTGCCGCTGCCGGCGGCTCATCCGGCAGGATCAGCGTGAGCAAGATGGCGGTAATGCCACTGATCGTGATCGGCGATCCGATCACTTTCTGCACTGCATCCGGCAAGCCGCTCAGCGCATTCGGCACCATGCTGACGCCAAGCCCGAAACCGAAGGACAGGGCCATCACGTAGATCGCCTTGCGGTCGATTGTCTGCGTCGACAGGATGCGGATGCCAGCCACTGCGATCGAACCGAACAGCACCAGCGTTGCACCACCCAGCACCGGCTTGGGCAGCAGCACGAACACCGCGCCGAAGATCGGAAACAGGCCGAGCAACACCAGCAGGCCAGAGATGTACTTGCCCACATGGCGGCTTGCCACGCCGGTGAGCTGGATCACACCGTTGTTCTGACTGAAGGTGGTGTTGGGGAACGTATTGAACACGGCTGCGAGGGCAGAGTTGAGGCCATCTCCGAGGATGCCGCCCTTGATCCGCTTCATGTAGACCGGCCCCTTCACCGGCTCACCGGAAATCACCGAGTTTGCGGTGAGATCGCCGGTGGTTTCGATCGCCGTGATCAGGTACAGAAACGCAATCGGGATGAACAGCGCCCAGTCGAATGCGAGACCAAACCTGAACGGCTCCGGAATCGCGAAAAACGGCTGACTGCCAAGCCTGGAGAAGTCAACCATCCCGGCGAACGCCGCGATCACGAAGCCCACCGCAAGGCCAATCAGAATTGCGCTGAGCCGGATCATGCTGTTGCGCGCAAAACTCAGCCAGATGATGATGGTGATCACCGTCAGCGCCAGCGCCATGTTGGAGGCAGAACCGAAATCCTTCGCTCCGAAGCCGCCCGCCATGTCGGTCACGCCGACCTTGACCAGACTGAGTCCGATGATGGTGATCACGATCCCCGTCACCGTCGGCGTGATGATCCTGCCGAGCTTGTCGATGAACCGGCTCAGAACGATCTCGATCAGACTGCCGGCGAGGCAGAGACCAAACAGCAGGGCCAGGATCTGCTCCGGCGTATCGCCCCGCCCCTTTGCCACCAGGCCGGCCGCGAGGATGGAGCCGAGAAACGCGAAACTCGTTCCCTGAAGACTGAGCAGACCGGAGCCGATAGGCCCGACACGCTGGGACTGAATCCAGGTGGAAACCCCGGAGACGAACAGCGACATGCTGATCAGGTAGGGGATGTACTGACCAAGACCGAGTGCGCCGCCAATAATGAGCGTTGGGGTGACGATGCCGACGATGCTTGCAAGAAGGTGCTGCAGCGCTGCAAGCAGACTGGCGGCGGTTCCGGGCCGATCCTCCAGCCCGTATAACAGTGCGGGCAGCCGAACAGCGGGGTTGTCTTGCGACATGACGAGGACTCCTGTGCGTAATTGGTAATGGCTCGGTCGGGTGCGCACACTCACCAGACCCTGTGGCTCGATGAAATCCGCTCACCCGACGCATCCAAAGCACTCAGCAAGCCCCGTGCCGTCAAATCGCGCCCTTTTCAGCCCGCAAACCCCGGAAAACCGGATTTCTTCGCGCCGAAATGGGGCGCCGCAGACTCCGCACGCGCAAGTCACTGTTTAATAGCACTTTTCAATCCACTGGCATTGGTGCAGACATTGCGCTGACGCACCTTGCAGGTGAATTCATTACGCATATCCCCGACGGCTATTCGCACTATAGGGATATCGACATATGCACGAAGTCATCACGCCCCGGCAGATCCGGAACCCCGCCCCGCCGGATGGAGGGCGGAAAACACGATCAGGCCAGGTCCGAAATCGACCGCTCGCCGCGATGAAAGGCATCCGTGAAGCGGTCGAGACCGTGACTCCCGCCATTGACCAGCCGGCGGGCGTGACGCAGATCGCCCTCGATCAGCGCGCGCTTGATCCGGGCCTCCTTGTCCTTCAGAAAGGCCGCCAGCAAACGCCCGGCAATCAAGGGGTCGGAAGCAAGCTCGGGCTTGCGCACCAGTTCATCCCCCATCCCGAGCAGCTCTCCATAGCGCGCATAGTTGAAGCGACCGGTGAGCTGGATGTAACCCCGGCCACGAAAGCGCTCGCCATCAGGTGCGCCCTGGTTTCCGAGATCCCGGCGCGCGTCGTAGAGGTCGAAGGGATGGCCACGCGGCGAGGTGTTGAAGCGTGAGAGCCCCTCCGGCACCGGCTTGAAACTCTCGGTCTCGGCACGAATCGTAGCCAGTGCCATCAACACCATCGGTTTGTCGGTCAGACCAGTCTCGGCCAGTGCCGTGCTCACGGGCGGCAGGTTCTCGCGGATATTGCGAATCGGCGTCGATGGAAACATCTCTGACACTGCCTGCACGGTCACTGCGGGCAGCACATCCGGCCACACGTCGACACGTTTCGCCAGGTCGAGCGCCCCAAGCGTTCGCGGGCCGGCAATGCCGTCTGCGAGCAGGCCCTCACTCAGCTGGAATGCCATGAGTGCCGCCTCGGTCCCGCCCCCGAACTCGCCGTCGAGCAGTCCCGGGTCGAAACCTCTCGACTTGAGTTCGCGCTGCAGGCGCTTCACCGCGGCGCCTTTCATTCCCCGCTTGAGCACTGCCATCGTTGTCTCCCCTGCATGAATGACGATTTCACTATAGGTCAGCGCAATCGCTTCGGCTGCAAGTCTGCACATTGTGCGGGCACATCTATACTTGACTGAAACCACGCGCGGCCGTCCATCCGACGCATATGTAGCGACACTTCACGAGCACCCCGAGTGCAACCGGAGGCTTCACATGTATGCCAGTTCGCAGGCGACCTTGATCACCACGGGCATGCTTCCGTTTCTGTTGCTCGTAAGCGCCGTGCTGACCGCACCGATCTCGATCGCCCTGCTGGCGCTCTACCGGCGTGCGGTCTTGCGCTCAATGGCGATCTCCAGTGCGGACGTGGCCACGCCTTCAGTCGGTGACGGCGCCCCGCCCGCGCCCCCGAGGGCCGTGCTCAGGCTGTGCATGGTCGATGCCTGCGCCCTGCCGGAACCGCGAGCCCGCGCCCCCATCCAGCGCTCGCTCGTCATGGCATCGCTGGTCTACGGTGCAGCCGGATTCACGTACGCCCTGGTCCTCGGTGGCGCCTGGATGATCCAGACTCGCGCAGACGGCTTCGTGGTGGTCCGGTTTCTGTGGTTGCTGTCCTGCTATGCGTGGCCAGCGGCACTTGCAATCGGTCTGCTGATCGCCGTGAACCTGAAACAGCGCCTGATCGTCGCCTGCGCCTATTTCGTCATGCTGTTCGCGGTTGCGATCTACGGCCTGCTGCGCAACGACGCGCTGAGCGTCGGCCAGGTTGCGAGCTTCTGGATGCTGACCAACGCCCCCGCCACCATCCTCTTGCTCGCGTTTCTGCATCGCCGCGTACGCGCTGTCGGTCCGCTGGTGCTGGCCTTCATGGTGGTCGTCGTTACCGGATCGCAGATAGCACTGACCGTGGTCGGCAGCGGCGAAGCCGGCATGCGCGCAGCGGTACTGACCGGCGCAGCGGTCGGGCTCGGCGGAGAGGCCACCTTCTTTGCCACGATGTTGCTTGGCGCACTGCTGGCGGCGGTGGCGGGCTGGTTCTGCCTGAAGTGGCTGGGGCATCGCCATCTCGCCCGACGCAGCAGCGATCAGGCACTCACGCTCGATGCCATGTGGTTGCTGTTCGGGATGGTGCAGTCAATCACCCTCGCCTTCGAAGGCTGGGCCTGGATCCTGACCGGTCTGGTCGCCTTTGCTGGCTACAAAGCCGTCAGTACGGCAGGCTTTCGCGCCGCAGGCCTGCATCGAGCGCCACTGCACCCGCCCTCGTTGCTGCTGTTGCGTGTGTTTGCGCTCGGTGCGCGCAGTGGTCAGCTGTTCGACGCACTTTCCAGGCGCTGGCTGCTCACCGGCGACATCAGCATGATCGCGGGCCCGGATCTGGCGACGAGCACGGTCGAGCCACATGAGTTTCTTGATTTCGTGGGCGGCCGCTTGTCACGCCAGTTCGTGCGCGACGCCGACGATCTTGAGCACCGGCTGCAAGCCGCGGCCCGCGGCCCCGATCCGGACGGCCGCTACCGGATCAACGAGTTCTTCTGCCATGCAAACACGTGGCAGCTGGCAATGCGCCGCCTGGCCGCGTCGTCCGATGCAGTGCTGATGGACCTGAGGAGTTTCTCCGCCGCGAACCAGGGCTGCCAGTACGAGCTGCAGCAGCTCATCGACATCGTGCCCCTGGACCGGGTGCTATTCCTCATCGACGCCAGCACTGACAAGACATTTCTTGAGCGCAGCCTGCTGGATCTGTGGAGCCGCGCCGCCAGCGACTCGCCAAACCGCGAACACCTCACGCCTCGGGCAAACATTGTCGACATCGGCAAGCGCGTCGAGACCATCATCCCGCCCCTGCTCGGACTGCTAGACACACCTCAGCTGCAGCCCGCCGCTGGAGCGGGCTAGTGCAGAGGGGTCAGAGATCGACGCGCAGCGTTACCCAGTGACGCAACTCGACGACACGGTCGGAGGGCTCGCCGCTGGCCTTGAATTCGCCGTGGGCGCCGTTGATCGACTGCGCGGTGTACGCGATTTCGCCACGCTGACCGCCGATATTGAAGGGATAGCCCAGGCGTGCGTCGAAGCGACGATAGAAGTCGACCGAGCTGTTTCGCGTCCATTGCATCGGTCCCACCCAATATCCGGCGAGCGAAAAATCCAGACCGCCAGGCAGCCTTTGCATCCACAGGAATGAAGTCGAACTGCTGGGCGTCGATCGCTTTGTCTGCAGATCAAGCTTTCCGTAATTGAAGTCCTTGAGCAGGGTCGTCACCCCGGACCCCGGCAACACGGAATCGAGAAGATCCGCATACACTTCGGTCCACGCTTGGCCGAGCATCAGGCGAGTTGAATCGAGCGGTTGCCAGCGCCACTGGAATTCGACGCCTTCGATCTTCACTTTCTGGATCGCCGTCGTGAAATCGGCCTCGGCTGCGGTACATGCACCAGGGTAGGTCGACACATTGCAGATCGATGACGGCAGATTGCGGGTCATGGTCAACATCCGGTTGGGAATTCGCTCCCGGAACCAGCGGATATCAAGGCTGCTGCGCAGCGACTTCCAGTCACCAAGATAGCCAATCTCGATCGTATTGATCTGTTCCTGCTCCATGTCGGGATCGCCGTAAAACTGCTGCTCATACACCTGCCCTGCAGGAATCGGCGTACCACTTGCAGTCGAATAAGGCGTCAGCACGTTGTGCCCGACGTAATCGACGGTGCTGCCGGTCCGATAGGCGCGTGATGCCCCAAAGCGCACCGTGTTTTCGGGGTTCAGGTGGAAGTTCAGGCTCATCCGGGGCGAGAAGCTGCGACCGCCAAGCGAATCATACTCATTCGCCGCGCCAAGGTTCCCGGTTAACCACTCCGCAGGCTTCCACTCAAGGTTGCCAAACAGCCGGGCAACACGCCGATAGACCGTACCCTGCTCATAAAGGAAATTGTCCGATTTCAGGCTGTCAAGCCGGTAGCCTGCCCCCCACACCAGACGGGTGGCGTCGAACGGGGAAAACGTGTGTTGAGCCTCGATTTCATGACGTGTACCGACATCACCATAGGCATCAATCCTGTAAAGCAGATCGTCATTCCCGTTCCACTTCAGGTCGTCGTTACGCTCGATGTGGGCTTCTGAGCCGCGGTCCTCTGCATACGAATAGCGCAGCTGAAAATCCGCCCCCTCACCCAAGGTACGACGCCACATGGCCTGAATATATGTGTTCGACTGATCGAAGTCCCGCAACGGATTACCAGGGTCTTCGCCACCGGAAAGGTACTTGTCACCGTTAGCGTCCTTCGCGGTATCCAGCCGCCCCTGAATCGTGGTCGCTTCGATATGGCCAAAGCTCAACTGCAGCTGATCGCTGTTGCTGAGCCAGAATCCGGCGTTCAGGTTGACGAGACGCGAATTGAACGAGTCCTGCCAGTCAAACTGGTCGGTGAAACCAGTATCGTTCTTCTCCTGGTAGGTGAAGCGGAAATCGCCACTCTCGCCCAGACGTCCGCCGGCTCGCAGCGTGGTATCGCTCACACCCTGGTTGCCCTGATTGGTGCTGACCGACACACCGCGCACCAGGGCCGGATCGACGGTAATGATGTTGATCACACCAAGGAATGCATTCGAACCATAGGAGACCGCGTTGGTGCCGCGCACGACCTCGATGCGCTCCACGTCCTCAAGCGCTACCGGCAGCGTCGCCCAGTTCACCCCGTTCTGGAACAAGGGCGAATACTGGGAACGCCCGTCGATCAGGACCTGCACCCGGGGGGAGAAATCCTCATTGGTCAGACCATGGTAGGTAACCCGTGCCGCATCGGTATTGTTCGGATAGGTCAGAAAGCCCGGAACGATGCGAAAGACATCATTGAGGTCGCGCGCGCCGATCGCCTTGATCATCTCGCGATCGATTACGGTGACCGAGGCAGATGCGTCGGCAAGGCGTTGTGGCAGACGGCTGACCGAGGCAACGATGGGCAACTCGGCAAAAAACAGGTTTTCTTCAGCAAACGCGAAGGCGTCGATGCTCGAAGCACAGAGCAGGACCGGCAGCAAACTTGCAAGCATCCGCCTTCGAACAGGCGCGCCTATAACTAATTTATTAGTTCTGGCGTTTCCCGAACGCAAGCCAGAAGTTCCGAAGTGTTTTGCACCACAGTTCATGAATACATTGTCCGCATGTTTTTCCGAGCGTATCGGGACCGACACATTCGCTTCTTGGACGAAGTATCCATTGCGTTTCCGGGAGCGTCAATCGCATACCAACGCCCCGGAATGAGCGAAAAGTATGCATTGGGGCAGAAATTCCGTACTTCACCGTACGGCAATCCGGCAGGAGCCGCACCAAGCCTGAATGGCGCTTTAACCGCAGCCTCCTTCGGGGCCGTTTCACAGAACTGGGTACTGGCGTTGCACGCTGTCGCAAAAATACGACGCGATTCCTGGCGCCAATATACAAAAGGTATTAATTTTCAGCTTGACGAATACACCAGATCGGTGATTTCAACGCCCATCCGGAAGCCCTGTCTGGGCCATCGTTCCACGAAACCTGGCCGCATCCACGCCAAGCTTTGCGAGCTTGTCATAGAGTGTCTTGCGCGGCACACCAAGTGCCTCGGCAGCACTTGCAACATCCCCGAGCGTTCTTTCAAGCGCGCTTTCGATCAGGCGCAGTTCGAATGCCGCGACCCGCTGCGGCAAGGTTTCGCCTGACGGCGCGCCTCCCGACTCGGGCCGCCACACACCAAGCACGTAGCGTTCAGCCGCGTGCTGCAGCTCCCGCACATTGCCCGGCCAGTCGCAGCTCATCAGCCAGTCGACCACTGCCGGCAGGACCGGCGGCTGCGGACGACGGTAACGCTCGGCCGCCTGAAGACAGAACGCGTTGAACAGCAGGGGAATGTCTTCGCGCCGCTCGCGCAGGGGCGGCAGGTTGAGCGGAACGACATTCAGACGATAGTAGAGATCGGCCCGAAAGCGGCCGGCCTTGCTTTCCTCGGCCAGATCGACCTTGGTGGCGGCGACGATGCGGCAATCAACGGGAACAAGGCGGTTGGAGCCGAGGCGCTCGACGACCCTCTCCTGCAACACACGCAGGAGCTTTGCCTGCAGCGCCAGCGGCATGCCCTCGATTTCATCGAGAAACAGGGTGCCGCCATTGGCGTGTTCGATCTTTCCCGCGCGGCTGCGTGTGGCGCCGGTAAAGGCCCCCGGCTCCACCCCGAACATTTCGCTCTCGAACACGGTTTCGGGCAGAGCCGCACAGTTGATCGCAACGAAATTGCCCTGCCGTCGGCGACCGGACTCGTGCAGGCCGCGGGCAACACGCTCCTTGCCCGTACCGGTTTCACCATGCACCAGCACATCCACATCGGTGTCGGCCAGTTCGGCGACCAGCTCGCGCACCCGGCTCATCGCCTGGCCATTTCCAAGCAGGCCGTCAGTACCCGTCGTCTGCGCAAGCTGCCTGCGCAATACGCGATTCTCCAGCACCAGGCGACGCTTCTCCATCGCACGGCGGACGACATCCAGCAGTTGCTCGGGCGCAAAGGGTTTCTCGATGAAGTCATAGGCGCCGGCTCGCATGGCCTCAACCGCCATCGACACCTCACCATGACCGGTCACAAGGATTACCGGCAGGTCAGGGTCGATGGCCACAACCCGCTGCAGCAGCGCCATGCCATCCATGCCCGGCAGGCGCACATCGGTCACCAGCACTGCGGGCGTCGCAGTCCCCACGCGTGCGACGACCGACTCTGCGCGGGCGTGGCCCTCCACGTCGATGTCGGCCAATGCAAAGGTCTGGCATCCGGCCGCCCGCACCGCATCGTCGTCCTCGACGTACAGCACCTTCAACTCCCCGCTACTCATGCTCTCAACTCCTGATCCCTGCTTTCGTCATCCACATCCGACCCTGTCGGCCAGCTCGCGCGGACGACTGCACCTCCCGCCTGACGCTGGTCGAACGTGATCTGTCCGCCCGCAGCCACCACCAGATCGCTGACGATGGCCAGACCCAGCCCCAGCCCCTGGCCAAGCGGTTTGGTGGAAAAGAACGGCTGGGTGATCTTCTCTCTCAAGGCGGGATCGATACCAGGGCCATTGTCCGCGACTTCAAGCACCAGTGCGCTACCACGTTTCCCCACCCAGACCTCGATCTCGGCACCCGATCGACCGACGAGCGCATCCAGCGCATTGCCAATCAGATTCAGCAAGACCTGCTCGAGCGCCTGAGGCTGCAGCGGCAGCGCGATATCCTCCGCGTAGGTTTTCAGATCGACCCCTCCCGCATCAATCCGGTGGGCCAGCCAGCCAACCACGGTGCGCACGGTCTGTGCCGCAGGCGCAGAGCCACGCACCGACTGCTGACGGGAAGCAAAGACCTTGAGCTGGGCCGTGAGCCGTGCCATGCGCTCTACCAGACCGATCATTTGCTTCAGGTTGTCGCCCAGCGGCTCATACCTGCCGCGCTCCAGAAAGGTCAGTCCATTGCCAGCAAATGCTCGCATTGCGGCCAATGGCTGATTCAGTTCATGCGCCACACCGGCCGCCATCTGTCCCAGGGCGGCCAGCCGGTTGGCATCGATCAGTGCGCGCTGCGCCCCACGCAGCTTCTTTTCCGCCGCGGCTCGCTCTCCCACTTCACGCAGCAGTTGCGCATTGGTGGCGGCAAGATCCGCCGTGCGTTCGGCCACCGTGCGCTCCAGCACGGCCTGCGCCGCAAGGCGTTCGCGGATGCGGCGCGCACGCTGTGCCCAGTACATGCCAGCCACGCCAAGCACGCATAGCGCCAAGGCAGCCGCAAGGATTTCCACTCGTGCAGCCTCGGTCGCCGGCGCCGTATCGAGCATGATCATCATGCGCCAGTCTGCCCAGCCCAGGTCCTGCTGCCTGACCACGAAGGCCTTTCCATCAAGACGCAGCCGGTTGGCCTCCCGCCACACCAGGGGCAGCGGCTCAAGGCGCTCGGTAAAGTACTGGCGGGTACTGCTCAGCGCCTGTCGCGATGCGTCGGACAACGGTGCGAGGGTGGAGAACTTCCATTCACTGCGTGAAGACAGCGCCACCACGCCATGGCGGTCCACGACCATGATCGACTCACCGCTCTCTGCCCAGGTACGTTCAAGTAGCGTGAGCTCGACCTTGACCGCAAGCACACCAACGACGCTCGTGCCATCAAGCACCGGATGCGCAATGAAGAAGCCTGGAATGCGCGTGGTCGCTCCGACGGCGAAAAACGCACCGGAGTCGCCCCTCAGTGCATCCTTGAAGTAGGGTCGGAAAGCGTAGTTCTCTCCGACGAAGCTCTCCGGAAGCTGCCAGTTGCTGGCCGCCAGCGTGCGACCGGAGGGGTCGATCAGATACAACACCCCGGCCCCCGTTCGCTCGTTTACCTGCTCCAGCAGGCGGTTGGCGAGATCGACCCGACGTGGATCGTTCGCATGCGCCAGAAGCTCGCGCAAGCCAGGATGCTGTGCGAGCACCACGGGCAGACTTTCATAACGCTGCAGTTCGGAGTCCAGGCTGGCCGACAGCAGCGCCAGACGCTGTCCGGCGCTGCTTTCGAGCTCGTCCATGCCCGACTGCAGCCGCCACTGATACCCGAACCACAGCAGCGGCAGGATGGCCAGGATCAGCGCCCCGCCACGAACCCGGGGCGTCCACCACGATGATGAGATGCGAAGGAACATTGATCAGGGCCTGCCGGCCGGCCCCGCATCACAGGCACGAAGCTCGGTCACCCCGCCGTCGGAGGGCAGCACTGCCGACATCGGCACACAGGCAGTGCCTTCGGCACACCACTGGTAATCAGCGGTAAAGCCGGAGCGGGTCAGGCGCAAGCGCTCGTGAGTAGTGCGGGGATGCCATTCCCACGCCCCGTCATGCAACACCGCCTCCGGCGCCGGTTCCATTCCAGCGCCGTAACCACGCACCCGGACCGATTCGAGCACCAGCACGGTGTTTTCCACCCGCCAGTCCTCTTCCCAAAGGATTTTCTCGATCGAGTGCGTCCACCCGAGGGTAAAGCTGTTGGCCGCGAGCGTTACCGCGGCCACCGCCGTTGCGAGGCAGACACCCATCAGACCGTCAGCGGCGAGAGCCTGCGCGCCCGCCACAGGTGCCAGCCGAATACCAACGAGGCCAGCGCAAAGCCCAGCTCATCGGTGATCGGCAAGGCAACCACCAGCAGCGATGCCGCCACGAAGGCGAGCACGCGCTCGATCGGGTTCATCGGCGTACGGAAGAAACCCACCACAGCAACTCCCCACAGGGTCACGGCCAGCAAAGCCTTGAAGAATACATAGATTGTGGCATCGAAGCCCTTGTCACCCTGCAGCATCAGCTCAGGCGCGAACACGGCCATATACGGCACGACGAAACCGGCCACCGCAATCTGCACGGCCCGCACACCGATCTTGAGCCCCGACTCCTTGGCAATCGGCGCAGCCGCAAATGCAGCCAGCGCCACCGGCGGCGTCAGGTCGGCAAGAATGCCGAAATAGAACACGAACATGTGCGATACCACCAGCGGCACGCCAAGCTCCAGCAGGGCCGGCGCCGCAATCGAGCTGGTGATGATGTAGTTGGGAATGGTCGGAATCCCCATGCCCAGCACCAGGCAGGTCAGCATCGTCAGCACCAGCGACAGCAGCAGGCTGTGCGCACCAAGCTGAATGATATACCCGGCAAAGGCGGTCGCCGCACCGGTCAGCGTCAGCGAGCCGATGATCACACCCACCAGCGCGCACGCCACACCGACCGGCAGCGCATGCATGGCGCCATCGGCGAGCGACTGCACCGCCACCTTCAGCGTGGTGCGTCCATCCTTGTATCCCGCCAGCAGGACGGCGAGCACCGCGATCACGCCCATCACCGCAACGATGCCGACCGAGGCAAAAGCCGAGCAGGCGAGGCCGAGGACGATCCAGAACACCAACCGCAGGGACAGGCCATTGAGGCGACCGGAATACGAGGCACCGAAGATCAGCACCACGGTGAGCGCCAGGCCGACCATGCCCGAGAACAGCGGCGTAAAACCGGCGAACAGCAGATAGACGAGGGAAATCAGCGGCGCCAGCAGGTACCAGCGCTTGCGAATCGCCACCCAGGGATCGGGGCAGTCTTCCTTGGCCAGACCTTTCAGGCCGGCGCGGCCGGCTTCCAGATGCACCATCCAGAACACGGTGAAGAAGTAGAGCACAGCAGGAATCGAGGCTGCCTTGCAGATCTCGATGTAGGGCACGTTGATGGTCTCGGCCATGATGAAGGCCACGGCGCCCATCACCGGCGGCATGAGCTGCCCGCCCATCGAACTGGTGGCCTCGACCGCGCCGGCAAAGTCGGCGCGATAGCCGAACTTCTTCATCAGCGGGATGGTGAACTGGCCGGTGGTCACCACGTTGGCCACGCCCGACCCGTTGATTGTGCCCATCAGACCGGACGACACCACCGACACCTTGGCCGGACCGCCCTTGGTATGGCCGACGGTGCCGAGGGCAAAGTCGTTGAACAGGTGAATCATGCCTGCCTGCTCGAGGAAGGCGCCGAACAGGATGAACAGGAAGATGTAGCTCGACGACACATAGGTCGGGGTGCCGAAGATGCCCTCGGTCCCGAAGGCCAGCTGGCCAACGACCTGATCGAGACCGTAGCCGCGATGTGCGAACACACCCGGGAGGTACTCGCCGAACAGTGCGTAGGACAGAAAACCGAGGCAGATCAGCGGCAGGGCGAAGCCCATGATGCGCCGCGCCGCTTCGAACACCAGTACCAGCGTGACAACACCGACGAACATGTCGGCATCCGTGAGCTCGCCTGCGCGCTGGACCAGCTCAGCCTCGTACACCCAGTGATAGGCGCCCAGTGCCAGCGCACTGAAACCGACCAGCTTCGTCAGTATGTTCGTGCCCGCTGCACTGCCTCCACGCAAGGGATAAATCAGGAAGGTGAGCAGCAACAGAAAGCCGACGTGCATGGATCGCACTACCGAGCTCGAGACTGGGCTGAAGGCTGCGGTTATGATCTGGAAGACCGAAAACAGGATGGCGACGTAGAAGACAACGCGCAGCATCCCATGGCCGGCTTCAGCGGCCGGCGAGGAGGCAGTTTGAGTCATGGAAACTCCGGACTGGATGTCGCTGGGCGACGGGGCAGACGGGTGCAGGCACCCTGCTCCACTCCACGGTCTTCCGCGGAGTGGCACAGGGCGCGAACGGATGATGCAGGCTTACTTGATCACGCCCTTTTCGCGGTAGTACTTCTCGGCACCGGGGTGCAGGGGAATCGGCAGCCCCTTTACCGCATTCTCGAGCTTGATCTGGCGTGCGGCGGCATGCGACGTGCCGAGGCGCTCGAGGTTTTCGAAGATGCCGCGGGTCATCTCGTAGGCCACTTCCGTGGACACCTTCTCGTGGGTCACCAGCAGGTTGTTGATTGCAGCCGTCGGCACGTCGACCGACTGCCCGTCATAGGTGCTGGCGGGGATGACCGCAGCCCCATAGGCTGCATCGCCCACCTTGGCCACGACGTCGGCCGGGATCGCCACGAAGTTCACCTTCACCGCCGTCGACAGGTCGCGCAGCGCAGCCACGCCGAGGCCGGACGATTGCAGGGTGACGTCGATCTGGCGGTTCTTCATCAGTTCGACCGATTCACCGAAGGGCAGGTATTCAACCTTGGAGAAATCGCTGTAGCTCAGACCGGCGGCCTTGAGGATGGCGCGGGCATTGATCTCCGTGCCCGAGCGCGGCGCACCGACCGAGATGCGCTTGCCCTTGAGGTCGGCAAGGGTCTTGATGTTCGCATCGCTGAGCGCGACGATCTGGATGTAGTTCGGGTACACCGAAGCGACCGCACGCAAGCGGTCGAGCGGCTTGCTGAAGCCGGCATCGGCATCGCCCTTCCACGCATCGGACACCGAGTCAGCCAGTGCAAAACCGATCTCACCGCGCCCGCTCTGCAGCAGGTTGAGGTTCTCGGCCGAAGCCTTGGTCGATTGCACCTGAACCTTGGCGTCAGGAATCTTTTCGCCGTAGATCTGCGACAGCGTCACGCCCAGCGGGTAGTACACGCCGCTGGTGCCGCCGGTCAGCACGTTGACAAAGGTCGCCGCCGAGGCGGCATGGGTGGCTACCGTAATCAGCGCGCCAAGCAGGCAGTTGCGCACAATGCTCTTCATCGATTGTCTCCTTCAATAGACTTTTTGAATTCGCCCATAAATCCTGAGCTCTCAATACATCGCAATCGTCGTGCCAGAAAGCATCGACAGGAAGGTTCTCGTAAGAATCTGTTTTTATTTGATTATTCGTTTTTCGCCCGCACCTGCCGAGGCGCAGATTCCGAACTTCCGGAATGCAGCCACCAAAGCCGTCCGGACTTTCAGACAAACCGGGGGCGCGCTGCGATACCGTGTGCCGGTCAGCCGCTACCTGACGGCCGAACAATCTGGTAGAAATCGGCGCGCTCAACAAGACCCGCCACGCATGGCGGAACAACAGCGATACCGGAGGCATGAAACATGGAGACAATCGACTGTGCGGTCATCGGCGCAGGCGTGGTGGGCCTGGCATGTGCCCGCGCGCTGGCGCAGGCGGGACGTGAAGTGATCATCCTCGAACGCGAGACCACCTTCGGCAGCGGCATCAGCGCGCGCAACAGCGAGGTGATCCATGCCGGCCTGTATTACGCCCCGGGTTCGCTCAAGGCACACCTGTGCGTAAGCGGTCGCGACATGCTCTATCGCTACTGCGCCGAGCGCGGCATCGGCCACCAGCGCTGCGGCAAACTGCTGGTCGCTCCTCAGCCACAACAGACCGATGCCCTGAAGAACATCCACGCACGTGCGCAAACGAATGGGGTGCAAGATCTGCGCTGGCTCAACAGCAGCGAAATCCGTGACATGGAGCCCGAACTCGACGCGCACGCTGCGCTGCTGTCGCCCTCGACCGGTATCGTTGACAGCCACGGCCTGATGCTTGGACTGCTGGGGGATGCCGAGCATCACGGCGCCATGCTCGCACTTGCCAGTCCTGTGCGTGGCGGGCGGGTAGACGGCGACGGCATCGTGCTGCAGATCGTCGATGACAGCGGCACCGAAACCGAGCTGCGTGCCGGGTGCGTGATCAATGCCGCAGGGCTCGACGCCATCGACATCGCGCACCATATCGAGGGCGTGCCGACTGCAGCGCTGCCGCAGGCGCACTTCGCCCGCGGCGTGTACTTCACCTATCGTGGCCGCGCGCCCTTCTCCCGCCTCATCTATCCGATTCCGGAAGCCGGCGGACTGGGCGTGCACCTCACCCTCGATCTTGGCGGACAGGCAAAGTTCGGCCCCGATGTGGAATGGATCGACGCCCCCGACTACAGCGTCGACCCGGCACGCGCCGAGCGCTTCTACACCGCGATCCGAAAATGGTGGCCTGCACTGGAAGATGGCCGCCTCGACCCTGGGTACGCTGGCGTGCGCCCCAAGATTGTCGGCCCCGGCGAGCCCGACGCCGATTTCCGCTTCGACGGACCGGCACAGCACGGCATTCCGGGGCTCATCCAGCTGTTCGGGATCGAATCACCCGGGCTGACCGCGTCAATGGCAATCGGGGAGCATGTCGCCCAGCTCGCCCGGCGCGCCTGAGGAAGCGATCGGGGCCTTACCCGCCCAGCAGCTTGCGCAGGTGATTGGGCAGCGCAAACTGGGCGCGATGCACCTCGCCGTTGTAGTGCTGCAGTTGCCCGATACCGCGCTCGGCGATGCGCCGATCGACCTCGTCAGCGTCCAGCGCAAGCGGGTCGAGCGTTGCCGATGCGGTGGCGAGGCCCCACAGGCTGCCGTACAGCGGAATGTAGAGAAAATACGGCCTGACCACGGCAAACACGTGACGCAAGCGAGCGACCAGGTCGCGCACGCGCTCGGGCTGGAAAACCGGCGCACCGATATGCAGGCTGAGCGCACCGCCCGGAGTCAGCATGGCCGCGCAAGCGCGCAGGAAGTCCTCAGCGTACAGCGCTTCGGCCGGGCCGACCGGGTCGGTCAGGTCGAGCACGATGAGATCGTAGGTATCGCCTGCAGCGGGGCCATCCTCCATCACGTAGCGCAGCCCGTCGCCAATGCGGATCTCGAGACGGGGGTCGTCGAGGGCGCCGTTATGCACCGACTGCAGATGGTGGCGGGCGATGTCGATCACCTTCTCGTCGAGTTCGGCCAGCACTACGCGTTCCATGGTCGGGTGCTTGAACAGCTCGTCAGCCGAACCGCCGTCACCACCGCCGATGATCAGCGCGCTGCGTGGCGCCGGATGAGTGATTGCCGGCACATGGATGATGTTCTCGTGGTAGTAGAACTCATCCCGCTCCGAGGTCATGAAGCAGCCATCGAGCCGGAACAGGCGGCCGAACTGGGGTGAATCCCAGACTTCGTAAGCCTGGAACTCGGAATGACCTTGCTCGATCAGCTCCCCGCCGCGGTAGAAGTACCCGGAATCGTCGTTAAGCTGCTCAAAGATCAGGCCTTCGGCTTCGGGCAGTTTCGCACCGCTCATCGATCAGACCTCGGCGGGCAGGCGACCGCGCACCACCTGGTGCTCGACACGGTCTTCGGGGCCCATTGCGGCGATCACACGCTCGAACACGCGACGTGCACGGTCGCTGTTGTCGCGCGAGTAATTGCACACATACACGTCGAGGGTGACATCGCCGCTCTCGGGCCAGGTATGGATTGCCAGATGCGATTCGGCCAGCACGACGGTACCGGTCACGCCTGCGGCCTCTCCGGTATTCTCATCGCGAAACTGGTAGAAATATGCGCCAAGCGGCGTGAGCCCAGCTTCGCGACATTCCGCGACGCACAGGGACTCTAGATCGGCGCACTCGCACATGAGCTTGCCGGCGTCAGCGCACCGATACAGATCGGCAATCAGATGAAGACCATTCATTTACGGGTTCGATATTCCAGGTTGAGTCAAGCTGGCAATTCTAGCATGTCGTGCTTCGTTAATATTCGTGCAAATATTACGTATTGCAGCGCCTGTCATGCCCCGTTTCCCTGCATCTGCAGCCAGCTTGCGCTGGAAAAGGTGAACGACTCCCGGTCGCGCCGCCACACCACGGCATCCGGATACACCATCAGCCACCACGTCTGCGTACCCGGATACGGCGCAGCGCGCGCAAAGCCCTCCGGCTCCAGCAGGGCAACACACCACGACGGACGCGGATCGCGAACCGACTTGTAGAGAATCGCGCCAACGCCTGCGTCGCGCACGTGCCGCGACAACGCCTGGGTTGCAGCGTAGTCGGTGGGGTGCTGCCACAGCGCCGCATCGCGACTGAACGGCGCCGCACGCAGATCGACGGCAGAGGTGGCGATGGCAGCGCGAAAGGCCGTGTGGGCGACCGGCTCCATGCGCTCGAGATCGACCGCATCCATCAGAAAACGCCAGCGCCAGTACCCGAGTTCGGCACAGGCCGTACGGACGGTTCCGGCACCGTAGAACACGCCCGGATCGGTTGCGGCACGAAAACGCGAACCACCGCGCCGCGTCGGATAACGAAACGGCGCAGCCAGCAGATAGTCCAGCCGTCCTGCAGCGCCGGGCAACGCCGGCTTGCTGTCATCGAGCAGACGCTCCAGTACGTCCTGCTCGTCCCGGCTGTCGACGATCTTCATCGTGGACGCGACGTGCTGTGCCTCCACGATGCGCCAGGCCGCGCCGCGCCAGGCGCGCGCCTCAGACGAGACCGCGAGAGGCGTCCAGGTACTGGACGACACGGACCAGCCCCTCCGTACTGCGAATGAGATCGACCGGACGGCCGTTGAGTGCGCGGTTCTCGCTGTTGAGCCATGCGCGGGCACTGGATTCGTTGCCGACAATGGAGTCGAGCGCACGGAAAGCGCGCACGAACAGCAGCGCAAACTCCCACTCCTTGCGCCCCTGATCGAGCACATAGTCGCCGCTGTAGAGTCGCGTCACCGTTGCCGGGCTGACGCCGAGCACCCGCGCCAGCAGCGCGCGCGAAACATTGAGCTGTTCGGCGGCACGTGCGACCGCCTTGCTCAGCACCGATGCGGCTTCAGGCCGGACTGCAAGCCCGGGGGAAATGACTGCCATAGGGCACCTCCTTTCTGCAGAAATTCTAGCACATCAATATTTCTACAGAAACCACGCCTTCACTCAGACCCGCTTCATTTCCTCAGTCAGCGCGGCGATGCTCACAGCCTCGTCGCGCGCGAACGCGACAAGCTCCGGATAAAAACGCAGAAAGCCCGCCTCCATTTCTGCCCATCGTGCATCACTCAGGGTGTCGAGGCTGGCACCGAGTTCGAGCGGCCGGCGCAGACGACTGCCAATGCCGTTGAGCGCGCGGCGCAGGCCATGCTCGCTGCGATAGGTCGACAGCCAGTCCTGCTCAGCCATGCGCCACAAGGGCAAGGGCAGGCCATCGGGCAGCACGTCCGGATGACACGCTTCGCTCGCCAGCAAGGCAGCATAGTTCTCGCGCAAGAAGGCATCCAGGGGTTGCGTATTGAATCCGTCCCAGTGCAGCGTGAGCCAGTGATCGTAGAGCATGTCCACCAGCACCCCGCCAAAGCGTCGCCAGGGCGGCTCGAAACAGCGCACCGCAGCACGGTGTTCATGATGCGCATCGGTAAATGCGTCGACCCGCCGGTGCAGGCGGATGCCGATCGCGAGCGCAGGTGCAAGATCTGCCGGCAGCGGCCCTTTCACGAAATCGCCCAGCAGGTTGCCTGCAGGCGAAGTGCGGCTGACCTGTGCAAGCTGCAGATGCGCGAGAAAGTTCATCCGCAGGTCATGCTGATATCGGGCTCGAGCCCTTCAGTTGCAACGCGCTTGCGCGCCAGCTGGCGATCATGCCAGCGCGCCAGTAACAGCACGCTCACCAGCGCGCCCAGAAAAGCCATGAACATGTCGGACTGCGTATCCCACGGATCGCCCTGGGTGCCGAGAAACTCGTCCGCCCCCTGTCCCATGAGCAGGGCAGCGCCCCACTCCACCAGTTCGTACCAGGCGCTGACCGCCATCGCAACGCAAACCGACAGGAAGCCGGCCAGCCGCCTGCCGCTGACACGCCCTCCCTGCAACAGGATTTCCCGCGCCAGCAGCGCTGGCACCAGCCCCTGAGCGAAGTGTCCGATCTTGTCGTAAGGGTTGCGAGCGGTCGCCAGCACGTCCTGCAGCCAGAAGCCGAACGGAACCCGCGCATAGGTGTAGGCCCCGCCGACGATCAGGATCACCGCATGCACGAAGATCAGCCCGTACAGCAGATCGGTGAGCGGATGCCGCCGGTGGGTCAGGAACAGCGTCGGCAGTGCGATCAGCACTGGCGCAACCTCCATCAGCCAGGTGGCACGGTCATACGGCTCGATGCCGGACACCACCAGCAACACACAGCAAACTCCTGCCGCAGCAAGCAGCACGGTCTCTCGGGATCGCACCCGGTGGTTCTTCGCGTTCATCGTTTGCCTCACAGCGGACATCTGGTCGTCATGCCAGACGAGAAGCGAATTCTACAAGGCTCGCGTGGGGCCGGACTCACCGCATCCAGAACTTTGCCTCTTCGCTTACCGTCACGGTCGGATCTTGCGCATCCACCACCGAGAAGCGGAACGGGTGAGAACCCACGCGCAGCGCACCGGGTTCGACCCTGACTTGCGCCGTTGCCGACGCCGAGGCCGCCGCCGGCACGACGACCTGCAGCGGTGCGGAGAGGTGAATGCCGTCGATGCCCGTGACGCTGACATCGAAGGTCCGAGCCTGCTCGCTGGCGTTGATCAGGCTCAGCTGGAAGGCATTCTCGATCGAACCGTCAGCGGCTTCCGTTGCGAGCACGGCGCGGTCGCGTTCGATATCGAGCTTGAGCGGAACGCGCGTGGCGAGCGACCAAACCGTCACCGCCAGCAGGGAGAAAAACACGGCAGAGTAGATCAGCACGCGCGGACGCAGGCTGCGGCGAATGATCGTATTCGTCGACGAGCGGTTCTTGAGCGCATTTTCGGTCGAGTAGCGAATCAGCCCGCGCGGGTAGTTCATCTTGTCCATCACCTGATCACAGGCGTCGATGCAGGCTGCGCAGCCGATGCATTCCAGCTGCAGTCCATCGCGAATATCGATGCCGGTCGGACACACCTGTACGCAGATGCTGCAATCGATGCAGTCGCCGAGCCCCTCCTCGGCCGGTACCGCCTTCTTCGACCGCCCGCCACGGGCCTCGCCCCGCCTTTCGTCATAGGCCACGATCAGTGTATCGGGGTCGAACATCACGAACTGGAACTGCGCGTAGGGGCAGATGTACTTGCACATCTGCTCGCGCATGAAGCCGGCGTTGCCGTAGGTCGCTGCACCATAGAACAGCACCCAGAATGTCTCCCAGCCACTCAGCGAGAAACTCAGTGTCGCATCAGCCAGTTCGCGGATCGGCGTGAAATAGCCGACGAAGGTAAACCCGGTCCACAGTGAAAGCACCAGCCAGGCGCTGTGCTTGGCCGTTTTCAGGCCGACCTTGCGTGCAGACCACGGCGCGGCATCAAGCTTGATGCGCCTGGGTCGATCGCCCTCGATCCGCTGCTCTATCCACAGGAAGATCTCGGTATAGACGGTTTGCGGACAGGTGTAGCCGCACCACAGTCGCCCGGCCACCGTGGTAAAGAGGAACAGCGCCAGGGCGGACAGCACCAGCAGAATCGCGAGATAGATGATGTCCTGCGGCCACAGCACGAAGTCGAAGACGAAGAAACGGCGGGCATCGAGATCGAACAGCACCGCCTGACGCCCGTTCCATGGCAACCAGCACAATCCGTAGAATACGATCTGTGTAAGCCATGCAAACACCCAGCGCCAGCGCTGAAAGAGGCCGCTGACCGTGCGCGGATACACCTTGGGATCGGACGCAAAGAGCGGCTGTATCGGGATGACACGCTGGGGGCTGTTCGGCTCGGACATTGGGGCGACCACGGGGTTGGAGAACACCGGTCATGACCGCCGGCTTAAGGTTTATTTTTGATGCATGTTAAGGTTAGCAGCGTCCTGACTCATAATCAATACTTCGGATACACCTTATAAAATCATGCGCCTCAGTGCCTTCTCCGACTACTCGCTGCGTGTCCTGATGCATCTGGGCACGCATACCGACCGACTCGCCACGATCGGCGAAATCGCCAAGCTGTACGACATCTCGGAGAACCATTTGACCAAGGTCGTGCATCAACTCGGTCGTGCCGGTTACATCGACACCTTGCGCGGCAAGGGCGGCGGCATCCGCCTGGCCCGCGCCCCGCGGCAGATCCCGCTCGGCGAAGTGCTGCGCCACACCGAGACCGACTTTGCGCTGGTGGAGTGCTTCGGCGAGGCTTCGCGCTGCCACATCGAACCCGACTGCCAGCTCAAGCCCATCCTGAACGAGGCGCTCGTGGCAATGTTCCGGGTGCTCGATGGCTACACCCTGGCCGACATCCTGACACCGGGCATTGAACGCCCCGCGGTGATCAAGGTCATCAGGCACTCCATCGCAGAAGACAAGGCCTGAGCAGCGACTGCGCCCGGCTCACGCCGTTACCGCAAGCCGCCCCCGGTACAGTTCGGCAATCAGATCGCGTGGAGTGACGATGCCGCTCAGCCGGCCTTCGTGATCCACGATGGGTATATGGCTGTGCCCCGCGCCGCCCAGCAATGCAATCACATCGATCAATGGCGTGAGCTCTTCCGCCGTCTGTACCGGCGTGCTCATGACCTGACCGACAACCTCGGCCTTGTCGCTGTGCGTGCGTCCGCTGCGGCGGACAAAGCGCCGCAGGCGCTCGTCGAATCCGCGATAGCCTCCAGGACCGGCCCGTCTCATCAGGTCGGCGCGGGTCATCATGCCCACAACCCGCCGCGCCCTGTCCACCACCGGCAAGGCCTTGATCTGGTGTCGCTGCATCACCTCCCAGGCCTCTTCAAGCAGGGTTCCATACTCGACCGAGATCACGGCTCGCGTCATCACGTCAGCACAGCTCACACTGCCGAAGCGGCGCCGGTAAGCATGTGCTTCTGCGCGCAGAAACAGGTCCCGCAGGTCTTCGCGGCTGACGTCGAGCACCTGGTTGTACTCGTCGAGTACCGCATCCAGATCCTCCGTAGCCAGCCCCCCGAGCGATGAGGGTGCAGCGCCCGCCGGTTCGGCGCCAGCGATCACGGCCTTTCGTTGCGGGTACTCACGCCCGGTCGCGCGGTTGTAGAGCACCGCCAGCGTGAGCAGGCAGACGGAATTGATCAGTACGGGATAGATCACGAAGCCGAAGCCGAGGCCCTCGATCGCGGGGCCACCGACCACTGCGGTCAGCGCCACCGCGCCGGCTGGCGGATGAATGCAGCGCAGCACGAACATCAGACCGATTGCAGCGGAGACCGCCACCGCAGCGGCCATCATCGGCTCCGGAATCCCACGCGCGCACGCGACGCCGATCACCGCCGCCAGCAGGTTGCCGCCGAGCATTGCCCACGGCTGCGCCAGCGGACTCGCCGGTACGGCGAACAGCAGCACGGCGGAGGCGCCCATCGGCGCGATGATCCAGGGCAATGCAGCCGCATCGACAAACAGGCGTCCGAGCAAGGCGGTTGTGAACAGCCCGAGCAAGGCACCGAACGCTGCACGCAGACGCTCCTGCCCGTTGACGTGCTGCTGGTTTGGCAGAAATCCGTGGCGTGCCGCCCAGACGCGACGCGGCACCCCCGTCATGGGGCGCAGACGCCCGGCCATGTTCGCCCGGGCGACGCACTGTGCCGTTGATTCAGGGCAATACAAACGTACATGGAGACCGGCTTCCTCGTATCGACTCGAATCCGAAAGCACCCACCGCGCAGATGGACGATGGGCAGCGATTGGAACCGAGGACGGGCAAAGACGGAATGACGGTGGTCAAGCGTCAGCGCACCCGCATCGACACCGACCGGGGCGCATGCCGGTATTGCACCGGCACATCACAATCAGTCGCAGCGATCAGCCCTTGCCGGACGCACCCTCGGCGCCAAGGCCAAACGCCGTGCGGACCTTGCCGACAAGCCTGAGCGCAGCCAGGGTCAGGGCGCCCGCGATGATGCCGACCACCACGTCGAGCACAAGCGGTGTTGCCACACCCAGCACACCGCCGATGCCGGCCACCGCGCCGGCCACCTCTGCAGCGTTTTCGATACCATGGTGCAGCAGCGGAACACCATGGGTCAGGATGCCGCCTCCCACCATGAACATGGCCGCCGTTCCGATGACCGCAAGCGCCTTCATCAGGCGGGGCGCCGCCAGCAGCAGCCCGCGTCCGACAAGTTGCCAGACAGCGCTCGTCTTCTCCAGCAGGTGCTGACCGACATCGTCCATCTTCACGATGCCCGCCACCAGGCCGTACACCGCAACCGTGATCAGCACCGCAATAGCCGACAAGACCGTAAGCTGGGTCACGAAGGGCTGACCGGTCACGGTACCCAGTGCGATCACGATGATCTCGGCCGAGAGCACAAAGTCGGTGCGGATCGCCCCCTTGATCTTGTCCGCTTCAAACTCGGCCAGATCAACACTTTCATCCGCCACCGCCGCCAGTTGCTTGGCATGGTGAGCAGCATCCTCGGCCGGATCGTGCAGAAACTTGTGCGCCAGCTTCTCGACACCTTCGTAGCACAGGAACAGCCCCCCCAGTATCAGAAGCGGCGTCACCAGCCAGGGGATGAAGGCGCTGATCGCCAGTGCCGCCGGCACCAGAATCACCTTGTTCAGCATTGACCCCTTCGCAACCGCCCACACCACCGGCAGTTCGCGCTCGGCTCGCACGCCCGAAACCTGCTCGGCATTGAGCGCAAGGTCGTCGCCGAGCACACCGGCCGTTTTCTTGGCAGCGACCTTGGTCATTACCGCGACATCGTCAAGGACGGTCGCAATGTCATCCAACAGGGCAAGCAGACTGGCTCCGGCCATCAGGGCATCCGTTCTCGGCAAGCGCGCGGCCGGTCAGGTCGCGCAGAATTGAAAGGTGTCACTATAAGACCTTAAGCAGGCAAATCCACGACTGCCGGGCTCAAGCCCGGTCCGGCATTCGATCCGACCCTCACAAAGGCGTCCGGCACGGCACTCAAAAGTCCCGTAGCCGTGGGCTTTCGACCCGGGCGGCAGGCCTTCATTTTGCCTTGACTATCAGGCACCTCGCCACCCTCCTAATCCAAATGGAATTCCTGCCACAAGTCCTCTATGCTTCCCAATACAAGGCGGGACAAGAGGAGACAGACAATGGACAGGAACGGACGAGTGGCAACGTGGCTCGAACTCGCGGTTGCGCCCGAATGGCGACGCAAGTCGATGCATGTGTGTGTGCACCCGGTTGGTGCGGGAGACGAGCAGTGCTTTGCGATCTCCATGGACGGTCGTCGCCTGTGCGCGAGCAACGGTCAGCTGACCACATTTCGCGGACGCCTGGCAGTAGAGCGATTTCTGCATATGGTGCAGATTGAAACCTTCGATCTTTCCGAACCCGATCCGGGGATGAACTCATTCCCGCGTGGCTATTTCTGCCTGTGCCTGAACCGGCAGAACTGCCTGAGCCCCTGCGCTGAACAGGTCGATCACAGCGAACCAACCTGCTCCCCGACCTGCAGTCTCGGCCAGGTCGAATGGCATCCGCACACCCCAGCCTCCGACAGGGGGCTGAGACGGAGCGCGCAGCGCAACTGAAGCCCTGAGGCGCACCGCGAACGATCGCGGTGCGCCCGATTCACAGCCGCTCTGACGGCGTCACCGAAAACGGCGCGTCGAGAAACTCCTCGGGCGTCGGCAGCGGCGTCGTGGGCAGCACCATGTCCTGCGGACGCAGCTGCTCGGTGAAGCCTTCGAGCGAACCCATCGAGTGGCTGTCACGACGCGCAACCGGCTCGCTGATCATGTAGGCAATCACCAGCTGCGTCAGCGCCACCAGCGCATCACGGTGGGTGCGCTCCTGCCCGTGCGAGGCATCCGCACCGAAGCCGATCAGCGCGGTTCGAATGTCGTTTCCGGCTTCGACAGCCGCCGCCGAGTCGGAGCGGTAGTAGCGGAAAATATCGCGCCGATGGGCGATGTCGTTTTCCTTCGCCAAGCTGATCAGCTTGTGCGTCAGGTGATAGTCGAAGGGTCCGGACATGTCCTGCATGCAGATCGTCGCCGCATGCTCCGAGGTATTCTGTCCCGGCGCCGCGATGGAGATGTCGAGGCTGAGCATTTCGGCAATCTCGCCGTGCAAGGCGGCCGACGCCCCCGACCCGACCTCTTCGGTGATGGTAAGCAGCGGATGCACATCGACCGGCAGCTGCAGCTTGTGATCACGCACCGCCTTGCATGCGGTGAGCAGTGCGGCCACCGCGGCCTTGTCATCGAGGTAGCGCGAGTTGATATAGCCGCTGGCCAGGATTTCGGGCTCGGGGTCAAAAGCGATCCAATCGCCGACATTGATACCGGCCTGCTCAAGACCCGCCTTGTCGGCGACGGGCAGATCGACCCTGACCTCGACGAACTCCCAGCCGACAGGCTGGGTATCGACCTCGCCACCGAAGGCGTGCCCCGATGTCTTGAGCGGGAGGCAGGTTCCCCGCACATGACCGCTGTCGGTAAAGATCGTCAGCCGCGAGCCTTCGGCGAAGCGCGAGGACCAGTGCCCGATCGGCACGATCTCGAGCCGACCATTGGACTTGAGACTGCGCACCATGCCGCCAAGGGTGTCGAGGTGGGCAACGATGGCGCGTGCAGGCTGTGCTTCGCGTCCGCGCAAGGTGCCGCGAATCGCGCCACGGCGCGTCAGTTCGTAGGAAATCTCGAGCGCTTCCAGGCGCCCCGCCGCATAGCGCACCACGGCATCCGTGAGCCCGACCGGACTGGGGATGGCCAGCAGTTGCAGCATGGTTTCCTCGAGGTACTCGTAATCGATCGGCGGTATTTTCTGCGTCATGTATGAAGTTCTCCTGTGAGCTGCCGACTGCGCGGAAACAGCAGGTCGACAAAGCGCTCCGCGGTGGGCTGAGGCTCATGGTTTGCGAGCCCGGGGCGTTCGTTGGCCTCGATGATGACGTAATCCGGGCCATCGACCGCCGGCACCAGAAAGTCGAGCCCGGTCACTGGAATATCGAGCACGCGGGCAGCCTTTTCGGCGGCTTCGCGCAAGGCCGGGTGCAAGTCCGCAGTCACATCGTGAATGGTGCCACCGGTGTGCAGATTGGCAGTGTTGCGCACCCGCAGACGGGTTTCGGCGGGCAGCACGGAAGACAGCGTCCAGCCTTGCGAACGAATGCAGCGCTCGGCTTCGTCATCGAGGGGAATCTTCGACTCGCCCCCTGTGGCCGCGGCGCGACGCCGACTCTGCTTCTCGACCAGGGTCTGCACCGAACTCTCACCATCGCCGACCACCACTGGCGGGCGCCTCACTGCAGCGGCCACCACGCGAAAATCGATGACGACGATGCGCAGATCCTCGCCACTGCAGAACTGCTCGACGATGACGCGATCGCAGAAACCATGCGCACGCTCCACCGCAGCCGTGACTTCATCCGCGGCCGTGAGATTGACGCTGATACCCTTGCCCTGCTCACCCTCGACCGGCTTCACCACGACTGCGCCATACCTGGCCAGAAATGCGGCGCGTGCGGCGGGATCATCGGCACCGATCTGGGCCGGTACGCTGACCCCTTCTGCCGCCAGCAGTTTCAGCGTCACGCGCTTGTCCTGGCACCGGCTCATTGCGATGGCCGAGGTCAGCTCGGACAGCGACTCGCGACAGACGATGCTGCGCCCGCCCAGCGTCAAGCGGAAGTACCCGCCCTCGGCATCCAGAATCTCGGCGTGAATGCCGCGCCGTATGGCCTCGTCGACAATCAGCCGCGCATACGGGTTGAGCCCCTCGAGGCCCTCAGACGGGCCGGTAAACAGCGCCTCGTTGATCGCATTGCGCCGCTTCACTGCAAACGCCGGAATCCGCTGAAAGCCGAGCTTTTCATACAGACTGATCGCCTGCACGTTGTCGTGCAACACCGAAACGTCCATCCATGCCCGGCCACGTGCGAGGTAGTGCTCGGCGAGATAGCGCACCAGCGCCTCACCCACGCCGGGATAGGTCGCCTGCGGTGCCACAGCCAGCGCCCACAGACTGGAACCGGCCTGGGGGTCGGCAAAGGCTTCGACATGATCCATGCCCATTGCCACGCCGATCACCTCGCCGGTGCAGCGATCTTCGGCCAGCGCATAGGTGATCACCCGGCTCGCGCGCTCACGCCACACCCGTTGCGGATCGACCGGCACCATGCGTCGCATCCGGTACAGGGCATTGATCGCGGCCACATCGGCGCGGGTGCGCAAACGCCGCACATTGAATCCGCGACGCGTCGCGCGTTGAGCGCGATAGGCGCTCAATTGCAGGCGGAAGGCATCGGACGGGTCGAGAAAGAGCTGTTGCGGCGCGGAGCCCACGACCACCTGCGGCTTTTCGACATAGAAGGCAATATCACGCTGGCCCGCACGCTCAAGCAACAACTGGCTGGCGAGCGCGGCCGGATCGCGCCAGGTCTGTGCCGGCAGCCAGCGCCCCCAGCCACACTCCACGATGACATCCTCCGGCATCGCCACGGCTTCGGGCTGACCGGCGGGCAGATGCAGCGCCTGATTTCCGGCACGTCTCACGCGCGCAAGCTGTTTGCGGATCATCACCCGTTCCTCAGGAAACATGCGTCTGAAGCCACCACTCGAGCAGGCCGAGCTGCCAGAGCTTGGAGCCGCGCAAGGGCGTGATGTGCGCCATCGGATCGGCCAGCAACGTGTCGACGTAGTCCTTGCGGAACAGCCCGCGCTCCCGCGCCGAGCGGCTGCTCAACGAATCCCGGACCCGCTCCAGCACCGGCCCCTGAAGATACTTGAGCGCCGGCACCGGGAAGTAGCCCTTGGGACGGTCGATGACCGCCGACGGAATGACCTTGCGCGCCGCCTCCTTGAGCACACCCTTGCCCCCATGGGACAGCTTGTGACGCGAGGGAATACGGGCAGCGAGTTCGACCAGCTCGTGGTCAAGGAAGGGTACGCGCGCCTCGAGCCCGAACGCCATCGTCATGTTGTCAACCCGTTTCACCGGATCGTCCACCAGCATGATCGTGGTATCCAGGCGCAAGGCCTTGTCCACCGGATCGTGCGCTCCGGGCCCGTTGAAGCTGGCGGCAACGAAGGCGCCGCTGCAGTCCACACCCTGATAGGCCGGACTCACGACACGGCTGTACTCTTCAAAATCCCGGTCGCGGAAGGCCGCAAGATAATCTGCCACCGGATCATTGCTGTTGGCGACCTTCGGATACCAGTGATAGCCACCGAACACTTCGTCCGCGCCCTGCCCGCTCTGCACCACCTTGCTGTGGCGCGACACCGCTTCGGAGAGCAGATAGAAGCCGATGCAGTCGTGGCTGACCATGGGCTCGTTCATCGCATCGACCGCCTCGGGCAGGCGGGTGAGCAATTCGGACTCGGGCACGAAGATGCGCTCATGAATCGTGCCGAACTCACGCGCGACGATGTCCGCATACTCGAACTCGTTGCCCTTCTCGCCGCCCACATCCTCGAAGCCGACGTTGTAGGTGCGCAGATCCTTCACCCCGGCCTCGGACATCAGGCCCACGATCAGGCTTGAATCAACCCCGCCGGAGAGCAGGGCGCCGACCGGCACATCCGCCACCAGCCTCCGCTTGACCGCGCCTCGCAGACTGTCGAGCAGAATCTCGGTCCATTCTTCGAAGCTGCGGTTCTCGTCGGCTGCATCCTGCGGATACACCAGCGACCAGAAGCTGCGTTCGGAGCGTCGCCCATCCGCTTCGATGCTCATCAGCGTGCCGGGCGGCAGTTTGCGCACCCCCGACAGCAGCGTGTAAGGCGCCGGAACCACCGCATGAAAAGACAGATAGAAGTTGAGCGCGGCCGGATCGATGCTCGTGTCCACCCCACCCGCCTTGAGCAAGGCCGGCAGGCTGGATGCAAAGCGCAGTCCGCCCGGCAGTTCAGCGTAATACAGCGGCTTGATGCCAAGCCGGTCGCGGCCAAGCAGCACCTTGCCGCTGTCGCGCTCCCAGAGCGCAAACGCAAACATGCCATTGAGGCGCTGCACGAAATCCGGCCCCCAGGCGTGATAGGCCTTCAGCAGGACCTCCGTGTCGCCGTGCGAGAAAAACTGATAACCCTTGCCTTCAAGTTCACGCCGCAGTTCGGGGTGATTGTAGATCGCACCGTTGAACACGATGCCAAGGCCGAGTTGCGGATCCACCATCGGCTGCTGCGCAGATTCGGAGAGGTCCATGATCTTGAGTCGCCGGTGGCCCCAGGCCTGTGCGCCCTGCGCAAACACGCCGCCGTTGTCCGGACCACGCCGCTGTTGATGTTCGTTCATCCGCGAAATGGCGCTCAGATCGGGCGTCTGCCCATCGAATCTCACCTCACCTGCAATTCCACACATATGGCATTCCTGTTTGATGACAATCTATACATTCTAACAAATATATTTTGTCTAAATTTGTGCATCGCCATCCGACCCCCCATCTGTCATAGCACTTCCCTGCCCGTCCTGCCCGGAACAACAGCCAATCAACTCGCCGGACATGCACGGAAGTCGGGTAAAATCCCGCCCTCTCTTGCTGCGCATGAATGCCGCCCAAGCGCTGGCACACGCAAGGCGGAACGACGCAGGCCCACCCTATTCCGGAGTACACCGATGAGCCTCCTGGCACAACTGAAAAAGGATTCATTGCTTGCACGCAAAGCGGCAGACAGCGTTCGCGCCACGCTGCTGAGCACCCTGATCGGCGAGGCCGAGATGGTGGGCAAGAACGCCGGCAACCGTGAAAGCAGTGACGACGAAGTGCAGCAGACCATCCGCAAGTTCCTCAAGAACAATCAGGAAGCGCTTGCAGTGATCAAGGATGAAGCTCGGCTTGCCATTCTGCGCACCGAGTCCGACATCCTTGCGAGCTATCTCCCGGCCATGGCGTCGGAAGCCGAAGTGAAGGCCTTCATTGCGGAAACCGTCGCGGGTCTCGCCGATCGCAGCCCGAAGTCGATGGGTACCGTGATGGGTGCGCTGAAGGCAAAGTACGGAACCAACTTCGATGCCAAGCAGGCCAACGCCTGGGTGCGTGAGGCCCTGGCCGGCTGATTTGCCGCGGCAGACGCCCGTTATTGGGGGGCGCTGCCTGTCGTACAGGCCTCGATCCGATGGGCAGGCCTTGCCCTCAGCACGGGCGCGGGACCAGGGGTTTTCGGCGTCGAGCGCCCCTTGGCTCGCAGGCGGAGCAGGAATCACCGCCCTGGACAACCGGGTTCGGGAGTGCCGCCGAGCAGCACCGACGCAGCCGGCATCGATGCCCGCAATCAGTCATTCGCACATGTCAGCCCTGCAACTCAAACTACCGCCTCCTGTCGTCGCTGCGCTTGTCGCCCTGGCAATGTGGCACCTTGCCTACCTGCCTCCCGAGGCACAGTCCACACCCTTGCAACTGGCGATAGGCGGCCCGATTGCCCTCGCTGGGGGCCTCATCAGCGCAAGCGGCATACTGACCTTCTGGCTTGCGCGCACGACGATCAACCCGATGCATCCGGAGAGGACGTCATCCCTCGTCACCACGGGTGTTTTCCGGCTGAGCCGCAATCCGATGTATCTCGGGCTCGTGATCACACTCGCAGGCTGGGCGGTTCATCTGCCCCTGTCCGCAGCCGTCCTCGGCCCGCCGGTCTTTGCGCTCTACATCCACCATTTTCAGATCCTGCCCGAGGAACGAATCCTCGCCTCGGTTTTTGGCGTGGAGTACGAAAACTACAAGACCAAGGCCCGGCGCTGGCTCTGATCTTCCTGCTGCCGGTAGTCGAAGCGGTCAGGGCTTTCATCTCGCACACGCCCACAGTGCAGCAAGAACCATCAGGCCGCCACCCAGCCAGCCCGCAACACTGAGGCTTTCTCCAAGCCAGAACACTGCGAAGAGCGCGCCGAATACCGGTTCGCTGCTGGTCAGCAAGGCCACCCGGCTCGGCGAGCTGTGCCTGAGGGCCCAGTTCTGGACGTAGAAGGCAAACAGGGTGCAGCCAAGAACCAGATAGGCGGTGGATTGCCAGAACGCGGCTTCCGCGGGCAGCGCGGGCACACCATCGAATGCAAGAACGGCCAGCCCCAGGCTGCCAAAACCAACGACTGCAGCCTGAACCGCCGTCAGCACCAGCGCTGGCGCAGTGCTGCCGCGAGTCAGCCTGCTCGTCTGGCAGACGGTGATCGCACGCAACAGCGCGGCTGCAAGCATCAGGCAGTCCCCGAATCCGAGCGTGCCGGACAGTCCGCCGCTGAGCAGCAGTGCGCCCGCCAGGGACACACCGGCAAACAGGAACATGGCCCGCGGCGGGCGGACTCGCTCCATCGACCACTCGACAAATGGCGTGAATACCACGCACAGGCTGATCAGGAACGCAGCGTTGCTGGCCTGTGTGTTCGCCACCCCGAAGGTTTCACACAGAAAGATCGCCAGCATCAGCGCACCGAGCGGCAGCCCGGTACGAATCGCATCGCGCTGCTGCCGGGCCGACGCACGCAGCACGGAAGGCAGCAGCAGGGCAAAGGTCAGAATGAAGCGCACCGCAAGAAAGCCCAGTACGGGATAGAAGACCAGGGCGCTCTTGGCGACGCCGTAACTGCTCCCCCAGACAATCGCCACGAGAATCATGGCGACATCGGACGCACGGAGCAGACCTTGGGGCACGGAGCCAACACGTATCGACATGGCAGGAACAACGCAGATGAACTGGAAGCGCAAATTGTCAATTAATGCACTCAAAGCGATAATCCTGCGATCAAGAACAACACCTGTTCCTCATGCGCATCAATCATCCCCCTGAATGCTTGCCTGACATGGCAGCCTTCGCCTGCGTGGTCGACTGCGGCAGCTTCTCGGCTGCGGCGCGGCGCATGGGGCTCACCCCGTCGGCAGTCAGTCGTCAGGTGGCGCGACTGGAAGCCGTGCTGCAAGTGCGACTGCTTGAGCGAACGACGCGCAAGCTGCGCCTGACCGACGCCGGGACTGCCGCATATGCCCGCTGTCAGGACATGGTGTCGGCCGCGCGCGAAGTCCTGGCGCTGAGCGATACCCACACGGCCGAGCCTCGCGGCCTGGTGCGCGTGAGCATGGCCAAGGCGCTGGGGCGTCTGGTCATCCATCCCCTGATGCCCGAGTTCCTGCGCCGCTATCCGGAGGTGGACGTGCAGATGGTGGTGACCGACCGCACCGTGGACCTGTTTGAAGAGGCCATCGACCTCGCCATCCGCGTCACCGATGCGCCGCCGCCGGGCCTCGCGGGACGGCCCTTGATGCACATCCGCCACATCGTCTGCGCCAGCCCGCAGTATCTGGCAGACGCAGGCACGCCCTCCCACCCGCATGACCTGGCGCAGCATCGTTGCCTGTATCTCGGGGAGGATGAACGCGACCGCCACTGGCGCTTTGATCGCGCAGGAGACAGCGCCCGCGTCAAGGTGAGTGGCCGCTATGTTGCCAATCACAGCGAGATCAGGCTTGAAGGCGCACTGCAGCACCTTGGTATCGCCAGCCTGCCCGAATTCACTGCGCGGGCAGCGCTGCAGCGCGGAACACTGATCGAAGTGCTCCCGGGCTGGGAGCACAGGACCGAATACGCCGGCACGGCGTGGTTGCTCTATCCCTCAAACCGCTTTTTGCCGGCAAAGCTGCGAGTCTGGATCGATTATCTGGTGGAAAAACTGGCCACTGACACCAAGGCGTCGGGCATGCCGCGCTGATCAGCGCTGCCAACAAATCACATTGACTCCTGCGTGTTCCTCGGCCGTAATACATGCACAGGAACAGACAGCTGAAACCACGCTGACGCAGACGACGTCGGACGTGTGCTGACTCAAACCCCGACCCGAGGCAAGCCATGAGCAACCCGACCCGGCAGGTGGAGCACGACTGCACCGCAGCGCAAGGCTGCGGCGCGATTGAACACATCATCCAGCCCCGCGACAAGGATCTGGGCGGATTCTCGGTGCGGCGGACGCTACCCACCGCACAGCGCAAGATGGTGGGCCCGTGGATCTTCTTCGATCACATGGGGCCGGCGGAATTTCCGGCCGGTCAGAGCATCAATGTCAGGCCGCACCCGCACGTCAACATCGCCACCGTCACATATCTGTTCGAAGGCGAGATCCTGCACCGTGACTCGCTCGGCAGCCTGCAGGCCATACGCCCCGGCGACATCAACCTGATGGTGGCAGGCAGCGGCATCGTGCATTCCGAGCGCGAACGTCCGGAACTGACCGCCGCGCCGCATCGCCTGCACGGCCTTCAACTCTGGCTCGCGCTGCCGGAAAAGGACGAAGAAATCGACGCCGCCTTCCATCACTACCCCGCAGCGGCGATCCCTTCGGTCACGGTCGAGGGCGTCCCAGTGCGCGTCATGATGGGCTCGGCCTTCGGAGTCAGCTCCCCGGTGAAGGTCTTTGCCGAAACCCTGTACCTGGAAGCCCATCTGCACGCGGGTCAGTCGCTTGCGCTGCCTGCGGCTGAAGAGCGTGCGGTGTATGTGGCCCAGGGCAGTCTGAAGGCCCAGGGCACCGACATACCCGAGCATTCGATGGCAGTGTTCGCCAATGTCGCAGGAGTCGTCCTGGAGGCGACCCGTGAATCGCGCATCGCGATCATTGGTGGTGAGCACCTTGGCACGCGATTCATCGACTGGAACTTCGTCTCCAGCCGCAAGGCGCGTATCGAGCAGGCGCGGCAGGACTGGAAGGCTGGCCGGTTTCCCAAGGTGCCTGGTGACGAGACGGAGTTCATCCCCTTGCCCGAGTGACCCCCGGATCGGCCCGGGTGCGCACCGGGCAAATCGAGCCGCCGGTCGCGCTATTCGATCAAAAGAGACTCGATCCAGCGCTCGCCCGGGGCAACATCATCGCGCGTGGCCGGGTCGTACGGCGCCACGTCGCTGGCATCAGGCGGCGCACTGATGTAGTTGAGGTCGATCGCTTGCGGGCTGCCCACCCACCCGCGCTCACCCGGTTCAAGTCTGAAGTACAGGCCGTTTCTCATGCTGGCGCCGAACTCGCCCGGACGCTTGAAGAGAAACAGCAGATCGTGCTCGAGCCAGCTCATGTCCTTTGCGCTCACCGTGCGCGGGTTTGAGTAGGGATAGGGCACATGGCAGACGATCTCGACCTTGCCGTCGAGACACTTGAACTCCTTCATCGACAGAAAGTGGTCCGCGAAACGCGCGTGATCCATGCTGATCTCAAACGAACTGACACCCCCACCCCGCGGCGAAAAACGGACCGTCCCAAGCGGGATGCGTTGCTTGTCGCGTGTGTTTGCAAAGATGGTCTTCGTCCCGTCCAGCTCTGCTGCGGATACAACGGCAGGCCAGCATGCAAGGAAAGCGGCGAACAGACAGACCTGAAACCTCACCAGCAGACGTATTGGATTCATCAGGGTGCTCCCGTGAGTCTCGGCCCAGGAACATCGGGCCTCGACACCAGTCTGAACCCATTGATTTATCGACTCAAGCCTCGAGCATGCAGGCTACCGACCGGTCCGCAGCCAGCGTACGATGCAGCACCGGCTGAGCGCTCCCGTGCTAGCGCCCGGTGTTATCGTCCGATGTTATCGTTCTTCACCGTGTCACCCTACCTAAGGGCACTGACAATGAAACGCACCTGGCTTCTGTTTTTCCCGCTCGTGTCCGCGTCATCCCTGCTGATTGCGCAGGACAGCAGCCGCAGCGACTGGATCAGGAATCCGGCGATGGGCAACTACAAGGCCTACGCAGAGTTCAAGATGGCCAACTACGATGGTGCTCGCCATGTGTGGGAGGTGCTGGCGGGCGTTGGCAATACCGACGCCTTGTTCAACCTCGCTGTGCTGGCGGAAGACGGTCTCGGTGAGCCGCGAGACCTCGCCAAGGCCGAGGCGCTGTACATCGCGGCAGCAGACGCCGGCAACTTCAAGGCCCAGTATCGCCTGGGCATGCTCTACAGCAGCGGCGGGATACTTGGTAAGGACCTTGAGAAGGCACGCTACTACCTGAGCCGTGCGGCAGCGGCGGGAGATCGCGATGCCACCGCACGGCTGCAGTCGCTGTCCATGCCCGAACGCACACCCAGCGATTTCGAGCGGGCCGAAATCCTTTCGAGCAGCGGCAGACACGCCGAGGCCGCGAGCCTTTACCGGCAGCTCGCCACACAGGGCGACGCCAGATCGCAGACGCGTCTTGCGTGGATGTACGAGGCCGGGCTTGGCGTCGAGCGCGGCCTGGACGAAGCCGCTCGACGTTTCGCCATCGCAGCCGAGGCGGGCGAAGCCGAGGCGCAGTACGCGCTGGCCGTCATGTTCCGCACCGGCAAGGGGCAGCCCGTCGATATCGCGCGCAGCCGGCACTGGCTCGAACGCGCAGCGGACCAGCACTATCCGCCGGCGCTTGCGGCACTCGCAGCCGCAAGCGAGGCGGAGGGCGGTGAGTAGTCACCCGCCCCGTACCCCGCGCCCCGCGCCCGGCACAACGCATTCGGCATTTTTCTTTCGGGGCGCACTTGCTAGACTTTGGATTTTCGTTCTGCCACCGATCCCGCCATGTCAGAAACCGCGCTGCAATCGCCCCAGACCACCTCTGCATCCCGCACCCGGGTTGAACTCGCCCTGCGCACGCTCGGCATGCCATCCGACATCGTCGAATTCACCATTCCGACACGTACCAGTGCAGAGGCCGCTGCAGCGATTGGGTGTGGTGTCGAACAGATCGCCAAGTCGATCGTCTTCACGACCAGGCAATCGGAACGCTGCGTGCTGGTCATCGCCAGCGGAGCCGACCGCATCGACGAGAAGAAACTGAAGGAAGTGCTCGGCGAAGGGGTCAAGCGCGCCGACGCCAATTTCGTGCGCGCTCAGACCGGGTTCGTCATTGGCGGTGTGGCGCCGGTTGGCCACACTGGCGAGGTGAGCGTACTGGTCGACGCTGCGCTGTGGGCGCTCGATCCGATCTGGGCTGCAGCGGGTACACCGAACACGGTTTTCAGGCTCGCCGCAGACGACCTGCACCGGATCCCCGGCATCCGCGTGGTCGACGTCCGGCAGGCGCCATGAACCGTCCAGGCTGAAGGCTCTGAGCGATCATGCCTCGGCCATGAGCGCGCGAATGTCTTCGAGCAAGGCATCGACACTTTCGACCTGCGTGTCCCAGCCACACATGAAGCGTGCCCCACCGGCCCCGATGAAGGTGTAGAAGCGCAGGCCCCGCGCGCGCAGACCATCGAGCACCCGCGCAGGCAAGTGGACGAATACGCCATTGGCCTCGACCGCAAACAGCAACCCGGCCCCCGGAATCGCCGCCAGCCCGGCCGCCAGTCGCTGTGCCATGGCGTTGGCGTGGCGTGCATGCTTCAGCCACACATCGTCTTCGAGAATGCCGAGCCAAGGCGCGGCAAGGAAACGCATCTTCGACGCAAGCTGACCCGCCTGCTTGCATCGCCAGGCGAAGTCCTCGGACAGACGGCGGTCGAAGAAGACCACCGCCTCACCCATCGGCAAGCCCATCTTGGTACCGCCAAAACACAGCACATCGACGCCGGCACGCCAGGTCACATCGGCTGGCGACACCCCAAGCGACGCCACTGCGTTGGCAAAGCGGGCACCGTCCATGTGCACGCGCAGATCGCTTGCATGCGCGAGGGCGGCGATGGCGGCAATCTCGTCGGGACGATAGACCGTGCCAACCTCGGTGGCCTGCGTCAGCGTCACCACGCGTGGCTTCGGGTAGTGGATATCGCTGCGCCGCGCAATCACCTCTCTCACCGCGTCCGGTGTCAGCTTGCCGCCTGCGCCCGGGGCAGTGAGCAGCTTGGACCCGTTGGAAAAGAACTCCGGACCGCCACATTCGTCGGTCGCGACGTGCGCCAGTTCGTGGCAGATCACGCTATGGTAGCTCTGGCACAAGGCCGCCAGGGCCAGCGAATTTGCCGCGGTGCCGTTGAAGACGAAGTACACATCGCAGTCGGTTTCAAAAAGGTCTCGCAGGCGCTCGGACACCCGTCGCGTCCACTCATCGTCGCCATAGGCAGGCGCGTGCGCCGCGTTGGCCGACACGAACGCCTCCATCGCCTCCGGGCAGATACCGGCGTAGTTGTCGCTGGCGAAATGCTGCATGCTGAACTCCCAAAAAATCCGAAAAGCACTGCTGTCCGTCATCGACGTTTTCCGCAGTGGCGTTTGACTCATGCCCAGATTACGGTAGGCTCTCCGCTTTCTCAAAAGGAGCAATCCACATGGCAAAAGCCACTGCACGTCACATCCTGGTCGCCAGCGAAGCCAAGTGCAACGAACTCAAAGCCGCCATCGAAGCCGGCGCCGACTTCGCGCAAGTCGCGAAAGAGAACTCGACCTGCCCGTCAGGCCGTCAAGGCGGTGACCTCGGCTCCTTCGGCCCGGGTCAGATGGTCAAGGAATTCGACACCGTCGTGTTCAGCGCACCGATCAATGTCGTGCAAGGCCCGGTGAAGACCCAGTTCGGCTACCACCTGCTCGAAGTCACCAGCCGCAGCTAAGCACTGAGCTGTTTCAGCCGGTGCCGGGGTTGAAGGGGCTGAGCCCCTTCAACACTTTCATCCGCGCCATGTTCCGGCGCGCGTTCAGCCGGTCTGGCGCTGCTCGAAAATCTCGAAAAACCCTTCTCCCTCGCTGACCACCACCTCGCGTACCACCGCGTCTGCCGGGCCCACCTTTGCCCACTCGATCAGCGTCTGCAGCACAGCCTCTTCGCCGGCGATCATGGCCTGAACCGAGCCATCCGGCCGATTCCGCACCCAGCCCTTCACACCCAGCGCGGTCGCCTGTTCGACCATCGACGCGCGGTAGTAGACGCCCTGGACACGACCCCGAATTTCAAGATGCAGCACACGTTCAGACATCACCCCTTCCCCAGCTCCCACAGTTTCAATTGACTTCACCCCGTCCGCGCTTCATGCGTGGAAAGGTCCATTTGACGGCATGAATGCCACCGCCGTCCATCCTCAACGCTCGATAAGTGTCAACCCCGCCGGCAGCGATTCGCCAAAGGCACGGCGGCGGTCCGCCTCGTCCAGCGCCACCAGCTCGCGTACCTGCTGGATCCAGCTCTCCGGCGCATTGATCTGCACCAGACGACGCCCCACCTCCTCGCGCACCGTGAGCGACAGATCGCGCGCTCGATCACCGGTGAAGCGCGCCAGCTGCGCCGCAGCAAAGGCCGCGGGTTCAACCTTCTTCCAGTCCAGCGCAAGCACCGCACCCAGCCATTCGGCAGCGACCTCGGCCGGTACCGCCGTGTGCGGGCTGGCATAGAGCGGCGCGCGCGCGCCCACCCGACCGAGCGCCCACCATCCCTGTGCTTTCTCTGCCGGCTGCGCCAGACGTTCGAGCAGCCAGCGCCCCACCTCCACCTTGTGCTCGAGCGGTACCCGCTCGAGCGACGCCGCCAGTCGCACCATGTCGTCGTAGGCGGCGAAGGCCGGGTTCTGGTTCTGATTGCGCCTGGAGGCGGACACCAGCGCCTCGAGCTGGTTGGCCAGCACCTCAAGCAGGACGAGCTGGGCCGGCTCAGCGAGTCCGGCTGCGGCGCGCCGCCACAGCGTCCACCACTCCGACCAGTTCTGGCGCTCATTCACATACTGCAGGCCTTGTTCAAACAGCGGCCACAACTGCTCGATGCGCCAGTCGTCGAGCGGTGCGCCATACCCCGGACGCAGGCAGAATCCCGCCAGATTGAGCCACACCCGCTCATGCTGGGCGGAACGCCGGCGGCGCTTGGCACGTGCCCAGAGGGCATCGAACAGGGCGCGCGCAAGCGCCATGTCCCAGGTCTCGCGCTTGCCCAGCAGCATTTCGAGCTCGCCGCGCAACTGCCGCACCGGCGTGACCGCACCGGCACTCGAAGCCCCGCCCGAACCGCCACCTGAGGGTGCACTGCCAAACACCCGGTCGATGCACGCCACCGCCTCGGCAAAACGCGGCGGCAACCCGGCCTGCGGATCCCCAGCCGCGTCAGCCTCGGTATCGGCGCCACGCAGCTGGAATTCGAGCAGCCAGCGCCGATCAGGCTCGTCCGTGCTGACACAGTGCATCTGCAGGGAGCCGACCTCCGTAATCGTACTGATGAGTTCGACCGTCACGTCTCCGCGCCCGCTGCCCTCGCCCGACTTGCCCACGACGGTTGCGATCGGCGGCAGACGGACGAAATCCTCGCCCGAGAGCGACACCACGTCGCCCGGCTGATGCGCCAGACCGGCACTGGAAGCAACCAGATGGAAGCGCACCGGCTGCCCGAGGCGCAACGCAAAACGGTGTTCGCTGAGGTGAATCTCCCGATCTTCCTCCGTGCCGCGCGGCAGGACGCAAATGCCGCGCGCGCCACCCGCGTCCGCGCCCTGCCTGTCGTCCAGCACCAGAAAGTAGCTTCGCGCCGAGCCGCCGCCAATCGCCGGCGCCAAACCGTCGCGTACCAGCGAATAGGCCACCGCTCCGCGTGCCACGGCCACCTCGGCATCGTTGTTGGCCAGCACCTGTGGCGATGTCCCGCGCCACTGCGCGAGCATCTCCACAATCCGCGATGCAAGCCTCGGCGAGCGGAACACGCCGCCGTTGAGCAATACCGTATCCGGTACCGGCAGTGCCTCTGCGGCCGGCGCGGACTCGCCGAGCGCGGCGCGTGAAGCGCTGGCGTGACGACCGAGGAATGCCGCAAGGTGGCGCGTGATCGCTGCATCAGCTGGATAGGGCAAGCCGAACTCGACGATGCCGGCCCGGCGACGGCGGGGTTGTTCGTCTGCGCTAACCAGGGGGAAGAAACCGTCGGCGACGAGACGCTCGACTTCGTCGCGGGTGAGTTCGGCAGAGCGCGCCCCACCGATCAGCCTGGAGCCGGCGCCCAGCAGCGTCACCGTCACCTGCGCCGGCGCACCGTCGGCGAGCAGCTGTTCCTTGGCATTGCGGCATTGCTGCACGAGTTGTGAAAAGCGTGCTGCCGTCAGCCTTTGTCCTGCTGCGCTCAGCTGCGGCTCGAGCAGATGCGCCAGGGCCAGATCCATGTTGTCGCCACCCAGCATCAGGTGATCGCCGACCCCGATACGGGTGAGCTGCGGCATGTCTGCGCCCGACTCAACCTGAATCAGGGTGAGGTCGGTCGTGCCACCGCCAACATCGCACACCAGCAGCAGCCGGGTGTGCTGCAACTCGGCGGCAAGGCTGGCGCGCTTGCGAAACAGCCAGTCGTAACATGCGGCCTGCGGCTCTTCGAGCAGGCGCAGCGTGTGCAACCCTGCCAGCCGCGCGGCCTCGACGGTCAGCGCACGCGCACCCTCGTCGAAGGATGCCGGCACCGTGAGCACGATCTCCTGTGCTTCGAGCGGAGCCTGCGGGAAATGCTGCAGCCACGCCGCACGCACATGCGCAAGATAGCTCGCACTCGCCGCCAGCGGCGACACCTTGGCTACATCATCGCCCGCGCCCCACGGCAGGATGGGCGCGAGCCGATCGACTGCGCCATGCGACAGCCAGCTCTTGGTGCTGGACACCACTCGCCCCGGCACCTGCGCCCCGAGATCGCGCGCGAGGGCGCCGACCACCGCCTGCTCGACACCGGCGAGATCGGGCGCTGCCCATGGCAAGGCGGTATCACCCGCAGCCAGCTCCCCCTTTGCCGGGTGATAGCGCAAGGAGGGCAACATCGGCCGCCCGGCCACCGCGCCCGGCGCTACGAGCTGGGTGATGGACAGCAGCTGAATCTCGTCACTGCCCGGCGCCGCGTAGGCGACGACCGTATTGCTGGTGCCGAGGTCGATACCGACGCGGTAACGCATCGACCGCCCGGCACCGACATCGCTGGAACGCTTGCTCACTTCAGGCGGACGCCTCCGCACGCACCTCGAACTCGACCTTCCAGCGCTGATCGCCATCGACCGGCACGGCCTCCAGCTCCAGCGTACCGGCCTCGGTGACCCGTGCATGCAGCCTCACCCGCACGATTTCGCCTGCAGCACGACCTTCGGCAGGCAGGGTGGCCTCGATCTCGTCGAGCTCCTGCAATTCATCGACCGACCACATGTCGAGCAGCGTGCCAACCTGATCCGTGCGTCTCACCGACGAACCGAAGAAACGGAACCGCACCGGTTCGCCCACCACCAGGCCGAATTCCTGCGCCGGCAGCGCAGCCTCGGTGCCCTCCTCCATGCCGAATGGCGCCAGGCACAGGGCTTCGATCGGCGGCTCCATGCCGGGTACGGCAGGCATGCTCGACTCGACCGCCACGTAGTAGGCCCGTGCCGTACCGCCGCGAATCCGCACACCGCTGCCACGGCGCACGTATCCGTAGTAGGCCGCACCGCGCGCCACCGCGAGATCGAGATCGGCGCCGCCGAGCAGCCGTGCCGGCGGCGCACCTTCGGCCGTCAGCCAGGATTCGAGCGTGGCCAGCAGACGGTCGGCAAGCAGGCCGGACTTCAGCACACCGCCGTTGAACAGCACCGCGGTGGGATGCAGAAAGCTCGCGTCATGTGGCTGCGCCCTGTCGAAGCCCTCGAGCGCGGCCGTGGCCTCACGCTGACGGGTCAGGAAAGCGGCCAGATGACGGGTGATGGCGGCATCCTGCGCATAGGGCAGGCCCAGTTGCGTGAGCGCTGCACGCGCACGGGCCTGAGGATGCTCGGACACTGACACCTGGGGGAAGAAGCCATTGAGCAGCACGGCATCGAGTTCGCTGCGGGTCAGCTCGGTGCGGACCGAACCGCCAATCAGCTTGGCGCCGCGGCTGGGCACCACAAGCGCAACCGCGTCAACATCGGGTTCGGCCAGCAGCTTTTCCTTGGCCCCGCGGCAGGCGTGCGCGAGCGCCCGGGTCTGCCATGCGTCGAGCCGCGTTCCCTGCTCGGCCAGCTTGCGCACCACGCCATAGGCGAGGGCCAGATCCATGTTGTCGCCGCCCAGCAGGATATGGTCGCCCACTGCCACCCGGTGCGGCTCCAGGTTACCGTCACGCTCGACCACTGCGATCAGCGACAGGTCGGTCGTGCCCCCGCCGATATCGACCACCAGGATGATGTCGCCCAGCTTCACATCCTTGCGCCAGCCGCCCCCGCTGTTCTGAATCCAGCTGTAAAGCGCCGCCTGCGGCTCTTCGAGCAGGGTCAGACGGGTGTAGCCGGCAGCGGCAGCGGCCTCGGCAGTCAGCTCGCGCGCCACCGGATCGAAGGATGCCGGAATGGTGACGGTGACGTCCTGCTCGGCAAACGGCGCCTCGGGGTGCGCCGCATTCCAGGCCTCGCGCAGGTGCGCCAGGTAGCGTACCGACGCGTCGAAGGGCGAAATGCGCGCAACCTCTTCGGGCGCATCGGCGGGCAGAATGGGCCCGCGCCGGTCCACGCCGGGATGGCACAGCCAGCTCTTCGCGCTCGCCACCATGCGGATCGGCGTACCCGCGCCACGCGCACGCGCAAAGGCGCCCACGGCGAAATCCTGATCCGCGGTCCATGGCAGGGCAAGATCGCCCGGCGCGAGTTCGCTGGCATGCGGCAGATAGACGAAGGACGGCAACAGCGGCATGGCCTCGACTGCGCCCGGCCCCGTCAGCTGCGGAACGGAGAAAACCTCCAGCGCGGCCGCCTCGCCGTCACTGGTCGCGGTGTCGACGTAAGACAGCGCGCAGTGAGTGGTCCCAAGGTCGATGCCGATCGTATAGCGTGGCGCGGTTTCCCCGGCGCCACTCACCGCTTCAGTGTTGTCGCTCATAGCTCGACCTCCGCCGGGGCGATGATGGAGGGGTCGTGACTATCGGACAGACTCGGCAGACGCGTATCGCTGACACGCCAGCCGCGATGCGTCAGCTGCCCGCTGAAGGGCGGCTGGCCGACGACCTTGCCGCTCAATCGAATCGCCGCAGCGTCGAAACCGGCGGCCAGGGTGATCCGCTCGCCTTCGTTTTCCGCGCGCACCGGCTGCAGGCTGAAGTGCTCGCGCAGTGTCTTGCGGCAGCCTTCATGCACCAGCCGCGCGGCCGCGCCGATGTCGGCATCGGAGTAGGCAGTGACGTCTTCCTCGACGAAATCGACCAGGCGCGCCTCGCGCTGCAGCAGGCCGAGCAGTTGCAGCGCCGATTCCGGCGACGTCTGATGCAGGGTGCTGACAGCGGGCGCGACAACTGCAACGGCGGGTTCAGGCTCGGCTGCAGGTGCGGGCTGTGGTTCGGGCGCGCCAGCGCGCAGGCGGCGAATGCCTGCAGCCAGTTCGGCATCGCCGATGATCGCGAAAAAGGTGCCGAAGGCGAGCGAAATACGGCCGAGCAATGAGGGGTTTGAGTCAGTCATGCGGGCGCTCCTGGATCATGGGGTGAGCTGGCGGATCGTCGAATCGCAGTTGCGAAGGCACGCTGCGTCCTCGCGCCGGGTGCGCGGGCGTCGATACCGACCGGTATTTTGCACCGCAATATAACCCATCCGCGACCATCTGCCAGCGCCCGACCGATCTGCGGGACGACAATGCCGTCAAAGTCAGGCCGCACATTCCGCAGCCCGCGCAGGTCGCCCGGCGCACATGACCTGAATACGCGCTTTGCATCGAACCTCGAACATCGAGCGGATGTTCCTGGCTGCGACCTCGCCTTCAGCCGCGCACAAGACCGGATCGCAGGCTCAGGCCAGGCCGGTCACGCCTGGGACGGAGGGTGCGGCGGAATCGACGCCAGCACGGCCACCAGCAGGCGCCAGGCCTGCGCCACGCTGGCCACCTCGACCCGCTCGCCCGGCGCATGCGCCCCGCGAATGTTGGGACCGAAGGAGATCATGTCCATGTCCGGCCAGATCGCGGTCAGGATGCCGCACTCCAGACCGGCGTGGATCACCTTTACCGCGGCGTCACCACCGAACTCGCGTCGATACACCGTCTGAAACAAGGTGAGCAGGCCGGAGTCCGGGTTGGGCGCCCAGCCGGGATAGGGCTCGCGCACCGCAGCGGACATTCCCGCAAGGGAAAACAGACTGACGATCTCGGACGCCAGTTCGCGGGTACCGGCGTCGAGCAGGGAGCGCACCATCAGCGTGGCATGGATGTGTTCTGCGTCCACCCGCAACACGCCGAGATTGCTCGAGGTCTCAACCACGCCGGGCACCCGCTGACTCATGCGCCTGACGCCGTGCGGCGCCACGTGCAGCGCGGCAAGCACACGCCGGCCGGCCTCGTCGCTGAGCACCCGTGACGGCACACCCGGTTCCGGCAGCAGGCGCAGACGAAACCCGTCATCCACCCCGCCCAGCTCTTCGGCAATCTCGTCGCGGGCACGCGCCAGCGCAGCCTGCAGTGCCTCGACACCGCCGTCCGCCAGCACGATCAAGGCCTGTGCTTCTCGCGCAAGTGCATTGCGCGCAGTACCGCCCTCCAGCGTCGCCACCCGGTAGTCCACCCCGGCTGCAGCCAGCGTCTGCAGCACCCGCAGCAGCAGCTTGATCGCATTGCCGCGCTGCAGATGGATATCCACGCCCGAGTGCCCGCCGCGCAGGCCATCCACCACGATACGCAGCGCCTGATGTCCCGCGGGCACGGGCGCGGCCTCCAGCGCCGCGTCGACCACCACGTCCGCGCCACCCGCACAGCCAAGATAGAACTCGCCCCAGTCCTCGGTATCGATGTTGATCAGCAAGCGCCCGCACACGGCATCCGGCTTCAGCCCGTGGGCGCCGCTCATGCCCGATTCCTCGTCGAGCGTCAGCAGGACTTCCAGTGCAGGATGCGCAACATCGTCCGATTCCAGCGCGGCCAGCGCGAGCGCGACCCCGATGCCGTTATCCGCCCCAAGCGTGGTGTCGTCGGCCACCAGCCAGCCATCACGCAGTTCCGCCCTGATGGAATCGTGCATGAAGTCATGGCTGCTGCCGGCATTCTTCTGGCACACCATGTCGAGATGGCCCTGCAGCACCACGCCAGGGCGGTTCTCATAGCCCGGCGTTGCGGGCTTGGACAGGATCAGGTTGCCGGTCTCATCGACCTTTGCGCCCAGCCCGCGCGCCTGCGCCCAGGCCGCAAGCTCATCCCGTATCGCCTGTTCATGCCTCGAGGGCCGCGGAATGCGGCACAGCGTGGAAAAATGCCGCCATACGGCAGCGGGTTCAAGACCGGACAAATCCATCCTGCACATCCTCTTCAGTCGAAACAGCGGCCGACACTGCGTCGCCCGCGCGCACATCCTTCTCGCGAAAAGGATAGCGTGTTTGCAGTGCGAGGTCGCATCCCTCATGGGGGACGGGTCCGCGGCCTCCGGCGCACCGGTCACTTACCCCGTAAGACATAAGCCTTTACAAGAAATTACCTTGCGTAACAGCCCGGATGCAAAGGATGGCCTAATGTCGGTCTGACGCTGCGGGACTCGACGCGGAGTATTTTCAGCCTTACCGGGAGCAGCCAGACATGAACATCCGCATTCCGAAACAGACCGCTCGCTGGACGCTTCCGCTGATTCTCGCGCTGTCGGTGAGCGCCTGTGTGGTCGCACCTGCAGAGCCCTATTACGATCGTGGCGACGCGATCTACATCACACCGCCGCCTCGTGTCGAATACCGCGGTTATCCGCCATCGATCGGCTACATCTGGATAGAAGGCAACTGGATCTGGAGCGGACATCGTCACGAGTGGGTTCCGGGACGCTGGGCGCCTCCTTCCCGTCATGCCTACGAGCTCCAGCGCCGGGAGCGCATGCTTGAGATCGAACGCATGCGGGTGCAACAGCAGCGTCAGGCGCTGGCGATAGAGCGCGAGCGTGCTCAACGCGCCCGCGCCGCCGAGCAGGCGCAACGCGAACGCGCTCTGCGGGATCGCGCCGCGCACGATCAGCGCGGGGACTCGCGGCGCGAGCGCGCGGCAGTTCAGGAACAGGACCGGAGCTCGCGCGACCATGACCATGACCATGACCGTGATCGCGACCGCGACCGCGGACGTGAGCAGAACACGCGGGAACGGGGCCAGGAACCAAACCAGCAGCGCAGCGAGCGACGGGAAGCCCGCCAGACCGAACCCGAAACGCGTAACCGGCAGGAACGCAGCCGCGACGAAGCCCAGACAACCGAGCGCAGTCGCGACCGGAGCGAGTCGCGCAACGGGCGGTCGAGAGATGAGGAGCACGGTGACGGCGAGCGTCGGAACTAGCCCCCCGACAGTCCACCGGCGCGCACTGCGGGAACGAGGACGCTGACGCCGGGGTCTCCCGGCAGGTGACGCCGGCATGCCGGAAGCGCACAATGGCCGGCGCGGCAGCACTGGGGCCCGCCTCAGGGCTTTACATGCACATCCGGTTTCGCCGCTGCGCCCTCATTACGTCGACCCGAACATGATCGAACCCCTGCTCCTGACCTCTGCGCGAATTGTCACTTTCTTCGATCAGCAACTGCTGACCAACGCGAGCGGCTTCTTCTTCGAGCGCAACGACCGTCTGTTCGTGGTCACCAGCAGGCATGTCGTGTGCGACTTGGCCAACATGCACCAGCCGAACCGGATCGAGATCGAACTGCACATGGATGCCGACAACCTCGCCGAATCGACCGGATTCTCGATACCGCTTTACTGCGATGGCAAGGGCCTCTGGCGCGAGGGGCTCGACAATGCGGGCGATATCGATGTTGCCGTGATCGAAATCGACCGCAAGGCGCTGCCGGAACAAGCCCTCTATTACGCCTTCACCCCTGAGCACCTGCTAGGGCACTTCGACCAGGTCGAAGTCGGAACCTCGCTGCTGGTGGTCGGCTTTCCGCTGGGCTTTCACGACACTCTCAGCCACATGCCCGTCGTCCGCCATGCAATCATCGCGTCCTCTTTCGGTTTGCGCTTTCAGGGCAACGGCTACTTTCTCACCGATGCGCGCACTCATCGCGGCACCAGCGGCGCCCCGGTCGTCATGCGCATTGAGCACCCCGACGACGAACACACCGAACTACCGTGGATGCTGCTCGGCATTCATTCGGCGCGCCTGGACGTCGGCTCCCGCGACCAGCAGGTGGACGAGGCTCTGGGTCTGAACTGCGCATGGTATGCCGACATCCTGCTGACACTCACCGAGAACTAGGCCACGCGGGCACGGTCCGCACCAGCATATTTTCCTGAAGACGGTTTCCCCGCCCTGCACGGCCTATACTGGATGAGCACCTGCAACAGCAGGTGCCCACCAGGAGAAGCATCATGGGCAAGTCACAACACAGCAACAAGGAAGCGCGAAAACAACCCGCGTTGAGCCCGAAGGAAAAAAAGGCGGCCAAGCAGGCCAAGAAACACGAGTCCGACGTAAAACCGCTCGTCCCCGGGCGCTGAGGCAGCGCTGACTCACCGGCCTGCCGTTCGCGAGGCGGGCACCCGGTCGAGGCCAGCATGCGGCCACTGAACACGCCCGGCTTCCAGGTGTTCGGTTCGTGCACCGCATGCGCAGGCTGATTACTCTTCCAGCAGCATCTTCTTCAGATAGTCCGGCAGGCCGGACAGCACCAGCGTATCCGAGGCGCGGTCATACTGGATCGCGCCCGAACGCAATCCGCTGCGATCAAATTCCAGCTTCCATTGTTCGCCACTGGCGCGAAAGCGCACCAGCGGGCGAATGGCACGGCGGTCGGGCACAAAACCGCTGCTCAGCTTGATGGCTTCGGAATTGAGCGCCGTATCCAGGCGCTCCGGCTGCTCCGGCCACACCTGACGCGCGATCTCATCCAGCGCGACCGGCTCGCCCGTCTCCCCAAGTTCATCCAGATAACCGTGGGCACGCTCCAGCAGCGCATCCCGCGCCGGCGCCTCCAGCCGCTCGGTCTCCACAAACTGGTTGAGCGCGAGCACCAGCTTCTTGGTTTCCTTGAGCGCAATCACGATATCGCTGCAGCCGAGAAAGCGCTTGAACCAGGCAGCGACATCGCCGCGCCCCTTCAGAAAGCTGATGTAACGCTCGTCGCCACGCTGCCACCCCGCGAGGTCGATGCGGCCGGCCGCCCGCAGGCTGGAAAAATCGAGGTAACTGCAATCGACGATGTCGAGCGTGCCGCTGATTGCAGAGCCAATGCTCTCGCCCACCAGCGCCACCCACAGGCAGTCGGTGCCGCCCTCGGTGATGCGTGCGATCACCACGAACGCGCTGGCATCGAGCTCCTCATCGTGCGCGCAGATCTGCAACTGCTCCATCATGTGCCGGGACAGCGTGATGAAGTCGGTGCTGCGCTCGACCACATGCTCGCGCAACAGCCGTGGCATCGGAAAGCTCTCCTCGTCCTCCTCGAAGCGGCCGAAGCCCTTGCTCGAACGATCGGCGTAGTGGGTACACAGGCGTTCGACGAGTCGCACCGCGGCATCGTCGAGCGGACAGCCCGCTGCGCGCAACTCGATCGCGGCCGGGGCCTGCGCCTCCTTGATCAGACGATGAACGACAAGATCGGTAATGGTGTGCTGGATCTGGCTGGGCTGATTCGGGCTCATGCGACGGACTCGGGGGCATTCGGGGGGGCGAATTCTCTCATGCCTGCGCCCACCGCTCACAGCATCCCGGACATGTACGCTTCGGTACAAAGTCGCTTAACCATGATGGCTAGAATGTTTTGTGCCGGATGACCGACTCCGCCCGAGACGGAATCGCGTTCTGGACCGGCATTCACCACGCTCAGAAAAGAGTCTCATCATGAAAAACATCAAACTGGCTTACCTGCTCCTGATCGCGGGGCTGACTGCGCTTTGGCTGCTGGCCGACAACATCCTCTCGATTCCATACGATTTCTTCGCTTACCGCGCATCGCTGATCAATTACAGCGGCATCATCGGGATCGGCGTCATGAGCATCGGCATGATCCTCGCCATGCGACCGGCCGCGCTCGAACCCGTGCTCGGCGGACTCGACAAGGGCTACCGCCTGCACAAATGGCTGGGCATCACCGGACTGGTGGCCTCGGTGCTGCACTGGCTGCTGGCCAACGGGCCCAAATGGATGATCGGCTGGGGCTGGATGGAACGCCCGCAGCGCGGCCCGCGCGTCGAGCAGACAAATGCAGTGTTCGCCTTCCTCGACAGTCAGCGCCACCTTGCCGAGTCGGTCGGCGAATGGGCCTTCTACGGTGCGGTTGTGCTGATGGTGCTTGCGCTCGTGAAGTGGTTTCCCTACCGCTATTTCTTCAAGACCCACCGCATTCTCGCCATCGCCTATCTGGCCCTGGTCGCGCACGCCGTGGTGCTGATGAAGTTCACTTACTGGGGTGAAATCATTGGACCCCTGATGGCCGTGCTGATGGCCGCGGGCAGTGTCGGGGCGGTGATCTCGCTGACCCGGAAGGTTGGCAGCCGGCGCAAGGCGCACGGCACGATCGAAGCGCTCGAATACCACGCAGAGAACCGGGTGCTGAAGGTTGCCGTCAAGCTCGACGGCCGCTGGGCCGGGCACAAGGCAGGCCAGTTCGCCTTCGTCACCTTCGACCCCGCCGAAGGCCCGCACCCCTTCACCATCTCTTCTGCATGGCAAGGCGACGGCAAGCTGTTCTTCCTGATCAAGGGCATCGGCGACTACACCCGCCAGCTGCCTGACAGCCTTAAAGTGGGCGATTCGGTGAACGTCGAGGGCCCCTACGGCCGCTTCGAGTTCGAGAGCGACAAGCCCGGCCAGATCTGGGTTGCCGGGGGCATTGGCATCACCCCCTTCATTGCCCGCATGCAGAGCCTGATCGGTAAACCGGACGCACCGGCGATCGATCTCTTCTACAGCACCAGCGCACCCGACAAGGGCTTTATCGAGCGCATCCGCCAGATTGCGGATGCCGCCAGGATCCGCCTGCATGTGCTGGTAGCGGACAAGGATGGGCGCCTCAATGCCGAACGGATCCGTCAGCAGGTGCCCGACTGGAAACGCAGCGACGTCTGGTTCTGCGGCCCGGCAGGCTTCGGCAGTGCGCTGCGCAGGGATTTCGCCTCGAGCGGTCTGAGCGCAGACGACTTCCACCAGGAACTGTTCGACATGCGTTGAGCTGCCGGACGCTGTCCACGCGCAAGGGGCCGGGTG